>VMHT01133810.1_pt1 | contig 56553 bp, 83 predicted proteins | sample 4693611 | NCBI WGS metagenome assembly VMHT01 (sample SAMN12280063, study PRJNA550983) | marine metagenome | isolation source: seawater sampled from same location over 5 years 0.02-0.2 micron viral filtrate | place: USA: collected off the coast of southern California halfway between the port... ... | reverse complement strand
CTAACTTTGTGCTGTTAGCAAATCCACTAGGAGCAGAACTGTCCTGTGTCATGGTTAAACGTCCTGCTGTATTGCCTGTTGTTATCTTCCATCTGTCACAAGCAAAATACCCACTAGATGCACCAATGCCTGTGCTTGACGTTCCTCTCTGTGCTACATTCATTGCACCATTGATGATAACATTCCTGTTTACTCCACCACCCCCTGCGTTGATGTTGCCTATAAGGTTTGCTAATTCTGCTGCTTTGCTCATGCTAAATCTCCTGCTACGTCTATGCCAATACGATTAACATCTTGGGCAGAATCCATAGCTGCATTAGTCCCCACTACCCCAACACTACCTGCTGCTAAATCTCTATTTCCTATTCTCAATATACCTGAACCTCCATTTTCTCCAAACATTAATGAAGCTGTGTAAGTAGCATTTGCCATATCATTGGCTATGAACACTTGATAATCTCCAGTTCCGTGGTCAGTTACAGAAGCAATATTGAAACTATCCGAGCTAGACCCATCGTCAAACCTACACCAAGCCTTGCACAACCCCTGTTGCAGATTAGTCGTGGTGCTATTCCCTTCGCCTGTCACAGCGATTGACCCTGCTGTGGTGACACCTGTTAATGTATTAATTTTTAGTGTTGATGCCATTATGCTAAGTCTCCGTGAAATAATGCTGCCATACCGTCAACGTCATATTCAGCAAAACTAGAATTGTAAAAAATACATCCATAAGCAGAAGTTGTAAGGGTGTTATTATCTCCTGAGTTAATAGCAAGACCTGCATCTGACCCATGCGTCCACTCACCATTTACTTGTCCAACGTAATTAGTATTTCCCATGTTATTAGTTCTAGTTACAGTAAATCTACCAACAGCAGTATCTGTAATGCTACTATTGTTTAAGCTGTCATCAGCAGCAGCATCTGGTGCAAATTTTACCCAATGTTTAGCCAACCCCTGCTGTACACTCGTAGTAGTTGTACCACCCTCTCCAACGATAGTGGTCTGTCCTGTGGAGTTCATGGTTAGCTTTGTAGCATTGGCTACCTTCAGCAATATCTGGTCATTAGTCGCAAGGTCAATCCCAGTATCGTTATCTCCCCCTGCATTGACGATTGTATCTACTTTAATTTCACTTGCCATTATGCTAAATCTCCGTGAATTGCACCATTATTGCTGCTCCAATCATGCCTTGCAGAATTATTTGTTGCTCCTGTCTCTATCTTAAAACTGCCAGTAGCATATGCTCCGATAAACTCTGTGGATGACCATGAATTAGAACTACCAGATGTTGAAGTAATTGAGTAAGTTGAATTGTTCATGGAATTGGAAAAAGCAAATGTAAATTCTCCAGTGCCATTATCGGTTAAGCTGGCAACATTCATGCTGTCGTTGATAGCAGCAGTCCCAGTGCCATTGAAGTTCACCCAAGCCTTCGCCAACCCCTGCTGTAAGTTGGTAGTCGCAGATGTACCTTCACCCAAGACATTTATACTGCCACCTGTGGTGCTACCTTTTAAATTATCTACTCTAAGTTCACTGGTCATAATATTGTATAAAATCCATTAACTGTTAGCGTTGCTGATGCACCGACTGTAATAGGTCCTGCTGACAGTGCGTTGGTTGTGCTACTAATTGTTATGTCAGCACTGATTGTCTGACCATTGGTTCGTATGATGCTGTCGTTACCTAAGAAAGGATACCGTGTGTCTGCTTCTGCCTTGGTATAACTATTGGCTATGCTGAAGGTGTCGTACACTATTATCTCTACTACATCGTTAGCTGATGCTCCTGTGACCAACACGACTGTTGTACCTGATGTGGCTGTATAGTCAGTGGCAGGTTTTAATAATATACCATTCTGATATACATCGACATACTCACCATCTGAATATGTGAGCGTATTGGAATTAGCATCGGAACCAGAGAAAGATGTCTGCCCTGCTGTGGCTTGGTATATAAAGCGTGTTCTAACGCCTTGATTGGGTGCTTTTCCTATGTAGGGCATTTAATTATCCTGCCTTTACTAAGTGGTCAGCGTATGCTTTCTTTACTGCATCTGTATGAAACTGTGCCACCATTGCTTTTACATCAGCACTCTCGTTTGTAATGTCTGCGTCTGGTGCTACAACATGGCGATGGTAAGAACGTGATATTTCAACACCATCTTCTTTTATCACTGTTGCTGTTCGCACTTGTATCATTTTAAAGTCACCTACGACTTCTATTTTGTCTTGTACTGTTTCTTTTGTTATTGCCATTTTTTATGTCCTTTATGCTGATGGATATATTGCACCAAATATTAGACCAACAGAGCCGTCACCAAAACTTGTAACAGAGCTATCTAGTGCATCTCGTGCATCAGATGAATCATTTGTGACTACCTGTATAGTGCTTGAACCATTACTTATATATCCTGCCTTTGGTGCATTTGTTGAACTCCAACCACTAAACACCGTTGCAAAAAGAACTGGAGAGTGGTCGTGGCTTGACAGTGAAGTAAAAGGAAGTCCTGTTATAGTAATAGCTCCACTTCCACCAGAAACAGATGAAACAATAAGTCTAGCTGTAGCATGAACTAACCTACCGACTTTTGTATAATTACCTGCTTGTGTTGAATAACCTATGGTAGCACCTGATTGAGCAAAAGCAGGTGTAAATGTACCCTCCTCATAATCATCAAGTAAATTAGAAGATGTAGCAGAGGTAACACCTAAATGCACACCTTTACCTGCCGTGCTAAATGTAAGGTTGTCATCTAGTGTGCCTAGACCTAGACCTCTAACTTTAGTTAAAGCCATTTATTTACCTCATGCGTAAGGGCTTGTACCCAATGTGCTTGTATCCCAAGCAGCTTTTAGTTTAGCTATCGTGTCTGCATCATCTATAGCTTTTGCAGCAGGGGCATCTCTCAATGCTTTCTTCTTGTTTACAGATGCTGTTTTAGCCGATGCGTCATCAGCTTCTAATGCTTTCATGTAGGTTACATCTTCAGCTTCTAACAAAGGCTTTCTGACTTCTCTGATCTTGTCTTTAAATATCTTTTTAGCCTCCGTCATGTCTTCGGATATCACAGAACCACTGAGCTTCCATGCGTTTCTAAAATGTCTGTCAGATGGCACAGTTGCAGTAGACGCATCTATGGTTGCCCCATCCTTATCTGTTATAAATGTTTTGGTCATCGTATCTCCTATGCCACTTGTTGATCTATTTTCCAAGCGTTACGCCATGTTCGATGTGACGGTAACTGCTCCTTCTTTACTATAAGCAAACGTTTTCTATTTGCTTGCTCATAATCTTTCCACACTTTCTCAGGTATGTCTTTCATAATCAAGTATTCTATTGCCTGTTCCTCTGTCATTGAGTCTACTGGCTTTGTATTATGGAGTAAATACCCTCGTGTATGCTTCACAAAGTCAGGCTTTGCTTCGTCCTTCTTGAGTTCCCAGTAGACCCACACAGGTGGTAGTATGCCACCATTCAATGCACACGCCATCCAATTAGGGTCAGGGTGTGTAATCTTTGCAGGTTCATCTAGGTTGTCAGGGTCTTCCCATACAATGCAATACTCACTTCTGTATGGCTCTAGGTTTTGCTTTGCCCACCCTAGTCTATCCCATAAATGTGTTCCTTGAAATTCTGGTGTCTTCATGCTAATTCTCCAAATGCTACAGAACTTGTGTTTTCACTGTCTTTAGTCGTAAAGTCTTGCTCAACTGTAATGGTAGCATGAGAGCTAGTGCTAAAAGACGAGTTTTCATTCCTACAAATATTTTTAACTTGTGCCGAACTTTCTCTATAGTTAGCCATTGAAGCAACACAATGATTTGCAACACTCATATTGTTTGTGTAGTTATGCGTAATATTTCCTGTTCCTGAATCTCCGTATGAGGATATATTTAATGTTTCTTGTGCAGTTGGTGTGCCACTGCTATGAGCAACAGACGAAAACACTTTAGCTAATCCATCTTGCACATTCGTAGTGGTAACATTCCCTGCACCTGCAACAATAGTGATGCTGTTCTTTGCGTCTACTCCCTCTAGGGCATTTGTTCTTAGTGTACTCATGCCAAGTCTCCGTGTAACGTGTACAAATTATTTGTGTCATCTCGTATAGTATCAGCATCACTTTGATTAAGAACATTTCTAACAGCAAAAGCACTTGTAGTAGGAGTATCATCAACCATTACTGACCTACCTGTTCCTGTTGTTCCGTCATTTCCTGTTGTACCATGACCTACATAATTACCATTTCCAAAATTATTTGAGAAGTTTAATGAAGCTCTACCAGTAGCAGTATCAGTAATACTCGCTGTGTTTAAGGAATCATCAATGGAAGGTGTTGACGCACCATTCCAATGACACCATACCTTACACAACCCCTGCTGTAAGTTGGTAGTTGTAGAGTTACCCTCTCCTGTGACGGCAATAGACCCTGCTGTTGTTGTGCCTGTGAGTGTGTTTGTTTTGAGTGTTGCCATTATGCCAAGTCTCCATGCATAGAACTGCTAATTAAATTGTTATCTCCAAAGTTACTAGTAGTGTTTGAAGTAACTTCTACGTGAGATGTTGCTATAGCATCGTCATTACCAACACACATTATTAAATCATCTATATTGTTACGACAAGAGCCAGAAACACTAAAGTCATTATTACTCATGTTGTTTGAAAAAGTAAGTCTATACTTACCTACAGCGTTATCTGTTACACCAGACATATTAAAACTATCTCTATTTGCAGCAGTACCAGAGCCATCAAGATTTGACCAAGCCTTAGTCAGTCCTTGCTGTAAACTTGTGGTTGTAGCACCACCATCACTTTTAACCGTCATTTGAGCAGAAGAGTCAACGGTGATAGCCGTAGTATTATTCGTATGTTTTATGTTTTGTACTAGAAGATTGCTCATAGTATTGCTACGTTTCCTCCTGAGTTAATCGTCAGTGTGATGCCACTTGCTATTGTCAATGGACCTGTGACATTAGCGTTTTCTGTAGCTTCTATTGTTGTATTCACATCAAGTGTCTGAGCGTTGGTTCTAAACATACCACCATTCTTAAATGTGCCTTTGTTCTGTGTTGGTATTGTGATACTTGTATCCGTAGCACCAAGATAGATAACAAAGATATTTCCTGTGCCACTTGATGGAGCTTCTGTAAACGTAAGGCTTGTACCATTCGGCACTGTGAATGCGTCTACACTCTCCTGTATTACACCGTCAACGCTTACTATGATGTCCTCTTGAGCAACAGTCTGATTTAACGTAAAGACGGTTGTAGAGTTATCTCCGTTAAACTCCTGCGTAGCAGGTCTTGATGAAAAACTAGAACCAACTTGACTACCAATATATGGCATAACTCCTCCTATGTGCTAATGGCATCCACCACAGAAACCCAAACATCTGCACTGCTTGCCGTATTACTTTTTACTTTTAGTGCATCACCAGACTGCATTACAACCTTTGCTCCACCGTCTAATATTTGTAGTGCTGATCCTGCAGGTATGGGTGCATCCTTAATTAGATGAATATCGTTAGAACTATCGTTTATATATACCTCTACTGTAATCTGCGATGAGGTTACGTTTGCTACCATTATCCCAACTATAGCGTCATCGGAGTTTGCTGTTCGTAAAGTTACGGCACTTGTGCCTACACCATTGGCTGTATTTCGTTCAAAATCTTGTGCCATCTATTCTCCTTTACAATGCTATCGCCATCGCTGTAGCAAAGCCTTTACTTGCTGAGTCTGCCGATGCGTATGTCTTTATATCCGATGCAGGTATCTGCTTTGTGGTTGTGCCATCAATTATTATTATCGCATCTGAGTCTGCTACTGTAATAGATGATGTGGATTTAGCTGAACCATCAAGCAAGTTTAACTCTGCTGCTGTAGAATCAACGGCAGCGAGTTTGGTGAAATCAGCCTGTACTAATCCTGATACACCATCAAGCAAGTTTAGTTCTTCTGGCGTAGATGTAATCTGTGTGGCACTCGCTGCTGCAAGAACAGGCAAAGTACCTGACTGGTTTGGCAGACTTATTGTTCTATCGGCTGTAGGATCGACCGTTGTAAGTGTTGTCTCGTGTGCGTCAGGAGTAGAACCCTCAAACACTAAAGTGTTCTGAACATTTATAGTTGTGCTGTCTACTGTTGTAGTTGTACCGCTTACTGTGAGATTACCTGTGACTGTAAGGTTATCGTTTACCGTTGTCTCTGAGGTGGTATGACCTATAGATATAGCAGTTCCTGATACACCTGTACCTATCGCTACAGACTCACCACTGTTTCCTGTATCTACCACAAGATAATTATCTGATCCTTGCTTTATTGTAAACGCTGTAGCTGAGTTGTCGGATACGGCTACGTTTATATCCGTTCCGTCTGGACTGATAGAGTCTACAGCTATATCGCCCACATTAGTGATATTGTTGTCACCAAAACTTACGTTATCGCCAAAGGTTTTGTTTGTAAGCGTAGCCGTTGAGGATGTTGACACTAAACGAGCGTTACCCCCTGTGCTAGGTAAAGTTAGAGTGTTTGATGCACTCTCTGAATGAGGGGCTGCATTTAGTATCTGACCATGACTGTTATTCTCACAGTTAAACTGTATTGCTCCCTGATTATCGTTGCCTTTGACTGTAACGTGTCCCGTTCCATTTGGAGCTAACTCTAAATCTGCATTGGATGTGGTAACAATATCGTTGCCGTTTAAATCTAAATTACCTCCTAACTGAGGACTCGTATCGTTTACTACATCAACACCTGTAAGACTTGCACCACTACCGCTAAAAGCTGTAGCTGTTACTGTGCCTCCTATAGCAACATTGTTACTACCGTCCTCAACAACAATCTTACTGGCAGGCACTGTAATAAATACATCTTTGGTTCCTGCACTAAAATCAACTAAGTTATTACTGTTTGAGCTTGCAATGACGGAGCGTGCCAGTGTCGTGCCAGAGGATGTAAATGTTCCTAAACCAACCTCAAAAGCATTATTGGTGCTATCTACAATAGCATAATAGGTTGTATCAGAATTAGATAAATTAGCAGTAAACGTTTCAAAATTAGCAACAGCTCCTGCTAAGGTGATTGTGCCTGTGCCTGTTGTTGTGGTTGTTTCACGAACTCTATCTGCTACTACAAAGGCCATTACGCTATCCTTATAATTGCGTTACTCGCGTCAGCCGCCGGAAAGACAACGGTAAAATCTCCTGACGACGCTGATTTGTCAGAACCAAAATCTAATACACACACCGCCGGATCACCAGAAGCACTATCATTAAATATCAAGGCTCCCCTTGCAGTAAGGGTTACATTACTAAAGGTTTCGTCGGTAAAATCTGTTAACGCGGTGGTGCTTGACGCCGTAGGCGTAACGTTTGTTAAGGCTCCACCCTTAGCAGTATAGTTTGTACCCGACACTTCATTGCTTGTTGTATAAGCCGTAGTATCGGCCCCAAGACTGGCACTTGAAGTATACAATGCTATGTTAAAAGTATTACCCGAGCTGTTTGTAAAATTATGTACTCCTTTAAGAAGCTCAACTTTAAAAGACGTACACATTGCTTGCGATATAGCCATTACATTCTCCTTATATATTCTGCAAGTTTTTCATGCCCTGCATCTTTAATAGCATTATATACAGTGGTTCGATCCGATTTAATAGCCTCTTTCATATAATGCGTAATTACTTTATGGAGATGTTCTTTAAACGCTCGCGCTTGGTCCCTTATTTCAGGGGCGGCATTATCTCCTATCTCAACAATTTTATCTACACATCTTGTTGCTACCTCTTCAGGAGTAAATCCCCTATTATTTGTAGTGTGTATATCAACAATAGGTGTTTTTGGTAGTTCCATTAACATTATTGTTTATCCCTCATAACCATGCCGGTTCTGTAATAATCTGTTACCTCTTTTGCTTCGCCATAAAGTTTAAGCGATTGCACCGCTTCAGTAAACCTTTGTGCATAATTTTGCATCACATCCGGCTCACCTTTCATAAACGTATACGCCTCCAATAAACTACCATACAATAAGGCATTTGGCGCATTTGTACTTAGCCACGTTGTGCCCGAATCACTACCGGCAGTAAGACTGTTTGGCCTGTAGTAATAATGCAACTCTACGGCAAAGCTGCTACTAGGCGTAGGTGCTACAATAAAGTTATCGGTATCGAACAAAGCATAAAACCGGGGCGACCCCGTGGTAGAAGAGTTTGGAGTAAACGTTTGTACAAAATTAACGTCCTTGAAATCTAAAAAGTTTATATTGCTACTACTGTCTGTAAAACTAAGCGAGAAAGGGGTTAAAAAGTCATCAGGACAAGCTAGAAATTGGTTACTAGACGTAAAAGCGGCTGTTGCATTTTTTCTAAAAACACTAAGCTGTACGTTTTTTAATATACGCTCTTCGGCTATCTTTATAAAATTAGATAAATTACTAACAAAAGTTGTTTCGGTGTTTTCTGAATAGTCCTGTATAGCTGATTTTAATTGTGTAAAAGTAAAGCTCATGTTGTTACCGTAACCTCTCCAAGTAGAGCAGATGCCCTAATCTCCACCCCTCTATTAGGAAAGCCCCCTGCCCCTACCGGAACGGTTCTGGGTTCTTTTCTATCGGGGCGTGCATCTTTCAAGGCTTGGGAGTCAACCACTGTCGGAAAAGGCTCAAGTTGTGGCTGTTTTGCCTCAAACTCATCTTTGCCAACAAGAGAGCCATTCCACTCTTTACGCATATCTTTATATCTATAACGAAATCCGGATCTATCTGATATGGCGTAAGCGTGTTTACCTTGTGCAAATCGAGCCATCAGGAACTCCTAAAATACTCATACTGAGGCACCACATTAAACGAAGCTCTGTCTCTGTCCTCAGTCATCGCGCGTTGAAACTCCTCTTCGTACACTGCTTTTAACATCTGTGTTCTGTTTGGCGCTCTCTTCATGCTTATGTAATAGGCGAGTCCCGCTGCTAAACATGGAAAAAATCGAAAAGGCATATCCATAGTATTTATATAAGTATCAGCATCGTCCATACGTGTAAGAGCGTCAAATATAATAGTATCTGTGCTATTCTCTGGTGTCGGCCAAATCTTTAACACCGGCGTTATCTGTCTATCCAAAAAGAATTGATTAGGTCGTCCTGTTGTACTTTTGGTTGGTATGCCCAAATATGTGGATCGGCTTATGCGTTCCATAGCAAAGTCTGTGCTACTACGCCTTACAACAACAGAAAGTATATCAATCACATTCGTATTCAGGTTGTACGTAGATGTACCGGAGGTAAGCGCCTGTGTGGTCTGTGTTATGGTCCACTGATTAAGACCACGGTTGGCCCACTCGGCTAACATAAGATTCAAAGAACGCTTGGCAGATTTAAGATCGTAACCCGTTCTGACCTCTAAACCACAACGTTCAAACGCCTCTTCGATGTACTCTGCAACGTCGAGTTCGAAGTCTGTGCTATCTGATACGGCCATTTACTCATCCTTGTTTGCATACATATTATCAAAAATTTGGTTTACGTCCAACACATAATCTAAATCAGACTTTGAGTAATGTATATGCTGCGATGGTTTAAAGTCCGGCGGACCCTCCCCCGTCTCAAACCATGCGGGATGAGTAACACGAACACGGTTGTTTGGCAAGGCTACAATATTACCGGTGTAGTCGCCGGCATCTAATAAGGTAAGAACATGACTTTGTTTATGCTGTGCAGGGTCATCCGCTATCTCGCTGCCTGTATAATCTACAGTAAAATGATATTTAGCAGGATAAAACTCCCCTCCTATCTTTGCCATCCACGGACAAGGAGTTGCTCTATCTAACGTATAAACAGCATGATGGTGCGAGGCACAGTCCCAAGGCTGTGCTAAATATGTCTCCATAGGGTCGGGCCAACCTTCAAAATCAAAATCGCCAACAAGCGCTGTAATAGGCATACGAGCCCACATAGCACCACCGTGCACATTAGGCTCATCGTCATCATTCTCACACCCAGTAAATATTACTTGAAAAGACAAACACCTATTCGGCATTGTCGTGACGGCAATAGCCATCGCGTGCAAAAACTCACCATGATATTTTTCATGGTTGTGTGTATATTCTCGACGCACCCAACATTTAAAATGCGGGATGTTACTCTGTAAATACGGCAAATTTAGGCCTTTTTAGTATCCTTAACTAATTTCATTCCTTTTTTCTTCGCTTCGGCCCGTAGTTGTGCAATCGTCATAGTTTTAGCAGCACCACCATTTTTCATCATTTTAATGTTGCCACCTTTTTTCATCATACGTGGTTTTACATTTCCGCCCTTCTTCATCATTCTTGGCTTTACGTTACCACCCTTTTTCATCATACGAGGCTTTACACCTCCGCCTCTTTTCATTGCATATGTTTTCTTTTTTCTCATAAGTTTCTCCTAAGTATACAAAGTTTTCTTACGCCTGTCAGACATGACTGCCCCACAGCCTCGTGCAATAAAACGTTTACCTTTTAAATTTACTTCATTTCCTTCAACTTTACCACCCTTATCGTATCCTAAAGGCAGCCCTTGAGACTTTTTTCCTGTCACAGTAAAAGTGTCTCTAACTCTCCTGCTTACATCTTTAAGGGGTATTGTTCTATCTAAAAACTGTGAATAACTTATTTTTTTAGAGGTAAAATCATCAATAGCTTTGATGTATTTTCTTTCATCTCCAGTGTATGCTTGTCCCGCTCCCATTATCTCACAAAACCTCCATTACCCAAACGCACTACGGCCTGTTTTGTATTCTTAACTACTGTCTTGCCTTTTGCCCCTGCTTTTTTCTTTTTCTTGGCAGTAGCCGCACGCTCCTTCTTACTTAAAGATTGTGCTTTGCTACGAGGCAAACATCTGTCTGGATTCTTTTTATCTTTAGACGTACCACATTTCCCTTTGATACTTCCGTCCGTACCAATACGAACCCAGTCTTGTTTAAGCCATTTTTTAAGTTCGCCCATTAGCGACCCTTTCTTTTTCCGCCTTTTGATTTCTTAGCATAATTTGGATCTTTGCAATATTTACTTGCGGCTAAATTTGCATAAGCGCTTGGGTATGTATCAAAAGTGCGCTTTGCCCATGCTTTACCTTCGGGACAAATCTTACCGCCCTTTTTCATTTTGACAACACCACCCTTGGCCATCTTTACCACAGGACAAGCTCCACGCCCTAGATTTACCTTACTTCTTGATTGCGGCCTGTTCATACTTTGCACTCCTTTTAATAAAGTCTTCCCATAAAGGTTTTAACATTGCGTTGTTTTGTTCAATCTTGACAGACATCACAGCTATTTCCTTATCTACATTAATAAGGGTCACAGTCATCCATGTGATTGCGCCTAGAGACATTGTGGTAATACCACCAACAAAAGCTTGTTTAATTAACACCGCCATCTTCTCCTTGCCTGTCTTAAACGACTATTTGGATTTTTAGCCGCTTTTGGAAACTTCTTCATCTGTCCGGCGCTTCGTGCACAAAATGACTTACGCCTTGCTTTATCTTTAGCTGTCAGGTTCTTCTTCTTTGTAACAGCCGTTTTTAACTTACTTCCCGGATTGTCGCGTCTGAATTTAGCAACCCCGGCTTTAGTCATTCCCGCCCCAGATTTAGTGGAGCGGAAATACTTTTTGGTTTTAGGCGGTTGCTTGTCTCGCCTAGTTTTAGTCATAATTCTTACGCATCATCAAGATGACGGTATACGTATCTGCACTAGAGTGTCCAACTGTTGTAAAATCAATGTCTCCAGTCACGCCGGACCCCGCATTGTTTTTAAGACCACCAAACTCACTGTAGTCGTGATGACCACTTTGGTTTTCGCCTAGCTCTATGATAAAAGCATCCGATGAAGCATCAAAAAACATCCTAACCTTCATGCCAATACACTGCCACCATATCTTATCTATAGTGACATTTGTGCAGGTTTGACCATGCCCGTTAGTGTTTAAGGCGCTAACATCGACCTTTTTTACCGCAGATTCACCGGTTCCATCTGAAATGTTCGTAAACTTCATCACAAGGGTTTTGTCGTTATCGACAAGCGTTTGTGAGGTTACTGCATCAGCCATGTTACCCTCCTAGAATACTGAGTATTCTAATTCTACTGTAAATCTTCCCGCAGTTGCATCTGCATTAAGTGTTGTTGTAGCGGCTGCGTACAGATGTTTACTTGCAATCGGTGCCGTAACATTTGGTTCAAACACGTGAAAATTACCGGCAGAATTATTGAAGTTTATATCAACCTCTGTAACAGATAGAGCTGCTGATAGTGTGGGAGAAAAAGCAGCCACACCTGCACCAACAATTTCTGTGCCAGAAGATACCGCTGCGTTAGTAGCTGTGCCAGAGGTAGCACTCAGTTGAAGTGATCCAACAAGTGTTTGACCTGCGGCAGTAGTAATACCCACAACAGCCTTATGTATAAAAAACTTAGTGGCTGTTACAAGATCGTCAGGATGGTCTGTGTTAAGAGTTCCTAATTCAACTAGAACATCACCGTCACCATACGCTGAACTTGTATCTGTTGCGGCTAGAGTACCTACAAATGTTTGTATTTTTCTGGTCCCTAAAGAAATAAGCTGTCCAGTTGAATTTATAGAAAAACCTGTTTCTGTAAAAGCACCCGTAGCACTTGCTTTATTTACTGCTTTGAAACCTCCGGTCGCACGTACTGGACCGGAAAAAGTTGAGTTGCCCATGTTTATCTCCTTGTCTTGGCAATGTCAGTCACACCATGTGACTGTCAAGGTAGTTTAATTATACACAAAAAAAAGAGGGCGACAAGAGCCGCCCTCGATTATTTAGGTTTTGAAGGAAATATTATGCGCCCGGCGTACCGAACACACAACGCCAATCTGAAACACCAAAGCTATAACGTTCTCTAGCTTTGAATCTCATATTACCAGTGTCAAAGTCACCTTCCATGGCTGTCTTAATCGGTGCACGATTAAAATATTTAAAGCCATTCGGTGCATCTGTCTTAATGAAAAACGCATCCGTATCCGTCAAGAAATGGTTTACTACAGCGCCTTGCGGTAGCATACCCATGTTATTGATGGCGTTTGCGTCATTGTCGGATGTTCCCGGTCTTAGATTAGAGTTCAACACTCTTTCCGCAACAAACTGAAGCTCTTTCGGTATGATTAGCTTTGTACCTCTAACAGCAATCTTTAGACCTCTCTCGTCGGTTAGACCGGCGATGTCAATCAACATCTGTTCCAATGATGTTTCATTTAAGTCAGCAGCCACAGAAAGAAGGTTTCTCTGGTTGCCGTTTAATGAAGGGTGAGAAGATGAACACAACGCAGCTCCGTCACCAATCGCATTGGTAGAACTAAACGCATTATTCAGAATAGAAGCAGCTTTAATCTGCTTTGTCTGAGCCATGGATCTAGCCAGTGCTTTTGTGTATCGGGACGCTAACCTATCGTAAAGATTATCTTCAATAGCTTCCTCTGTAATAGCGAAAGCTAGAGCGATTGTCTCGTGAGTATAGCGTGCTGTGAAAGTTTCCTGCGCAGAGTCAAAGGACACAGTGCCCCCTTCCTCTTTTGTTGGCGCAGTACTGAAACCTGCAAGCATGACTTCCTCTTCAAACGCTCTGTCTGAAGTCTCTTCATCAAAGATTTCTGCGTGCTCATTTTCGTATCTATCGTACTCAAGACCAAATAAGGCGTTAAGTCCGGGTTCTAGCTCTTTTGCTAGTTGGGCTCTACTAATTGCAGACATTACTTAACCTCCTTATATACCGGTATTCGCTGCGGTGCCTACGGCAGCAGCAAAACCTGAGTTAAATGGAGCGTTTAATCGCACTATGTACTGATGTCCGACGGCAGAGTAATCCGTGTTGCCTTCATCTTCATAAAGACCACAGATACGTAAATCTAGTCCGGCAGTTGTTGCGGCTGTGCTGATGTCAAGCATATCAGAGGATCTACCTGTATTAGTAGAACCGTTGTTAACACTTGCCATATCGCAGTTAGCAAAAGTATCAGCGAGCGCGGTCGCTCGATCAGTGTTTGTTCCATCCGCAACTACGCTATATAGCTGCATTGGATTGTCGTATACAAATGCCTTTACAGGAAAGTTTGTATCGACGCTTACATTGTTACTACCCGGCCAGTAGTTTTTAAAAGTTGTTTTCTTTGTTCCTGAGTCAACAAATTCCACACCATAAAAAACACCGAGGGGAGCAACGGCTTGATCCGTTATGGCTATGGTTCCACCCGCTAATGGAATAACAATCCCACCTTGATAAATCGCAGTAGTATAGTTACTAGCGATTTCATACATGGTTGTACCCGTTGTATTGTAACCGCTACCTGTTATTCCAATAGGACGTAGACCATAACCTCCAGTAAGACTATTAGCCATTTAGGCCTCCTATTAATTTAAGTTTCATTTCTGTGAACCTCCAAAGGTCACGCGAGACTGACGATCAGGTTTACTGATTGTCATAGTTGAATGTGCATTCTCTCTCATCATGTCCTGATCCACTGCTGTCATCTGGTCCGCATTCCTTTGTGAAAAGTAATCCGTTCTTTCTGCTACAGTTTCAACAGGTATCCGAGCAAGAAGCAATCCGCCTACACCAAATACACCCTCATATTTACCTGAGTCTACAACAGGGGCTTCAAAATCAGGAAATTCGTCCTTACGAACTAATTCCCAACCCTCTCTCATTTTTGCACTGATATTCTTTGTATCATTGTATCCACGGGTTTCCGCTCTGATCCAACGATGCTTAAAACCATCAGGCGCAGGTGGTGCGTCTAACATAGATGGGGGAGCCCATGGTTTACGCCTAACCGTTTTCTCCCTAGTTTGTTCAGCGCGAGAAGTTCGCTTCACAGTATTCTCAAACATTTCATTTTGTTCTTCAGCCATTTAACTTACTCCTTCACGTATTTCGCGTATTCTTCAAGTGGCACACCCAATTTTTTAGCTATTGCAACTTGGCTAGGGGTGAGTCTAACCTTTTTATTACTACTGCGCCCAGAAGTTGTGCGGGATACAGAAGCTACCGTCTGAGCGGGTCGTTTGCTTCCTCCGTTAAACTTATGCGGAAATTCTGTCTGCACTCGTCTATCCAGTTCAGTATAGTACTCATCGGAGTTCGGGTCAAACCCTTCTTCCTCAATTAATTTTTTATGAATACCAAAAGCCGCATACGTCATGGCTTCGTCCTGACCAAACCAGTTATTCTTTGAGGCCCATGCTTCCGCCTTGGGTGACGGTTTTCGGGCCGGCTGTTGCACTTGCTGCTGTTGCGGTTGGGGCTGCTCTTGTACTTGTTTAGCCAACCGTTCCTGCTGTTGCTTTGCTTGTTGGGCTCTATCATTCTCAATAGCCAAAGCGGTAATCTTACGCTGTGCTTCTACAACAGCATTTGTGTCACCGACTTCCATGGCTTTTGCCATGTCTTGCTCGGCAGCCGTCATCTGTGATTCTACCCGTGTGCTATACTCCGTTACATAATTAGTATCCAAAGTATTCATACGGTTGCGTAATTCAGTAGATTCAGCCTGCACTTTCTGTGCATATGTAATCGCTTCTTCTCTCTGACGCTCGGCTTCCCGCATCTTTTTAGTCAAACGATCAATACGTTTCTGTGTTGCGGACTCGGCTTTTTCAAAATTATCGGGCTTCTCGACCTCGACAGTTTCTACTTTGTCCTCTTCCTTGGCTTCAGTCTTTACCTCAACCTCAGTGTCCTGCTCTTCTTCGAGCTCAAGTTCTATTTGTTGTTCTGCCATTATTTACTCCTAGAAATGCAAAATGTCTTCGGGTTCAAGTATTCGTGCAAGAACCTCATCGTCATTAAGTATTCTTACCTCGCCCCCATCTATTTTAAAACGCGATCCCGCGTAACGGGCAAACATTACCCAATTACCCGCTTCACACCACGCCCCGGTAGGAAACTTGTCCTTATCTTTAAAAGCAAGATCACCAACCTTTAATACATACCCAACCTGTGTAGACACGGTATTTTCTTCAACAACGTTTTCCGGCAGATATATTCCGCCTTCTGTTTTACCTTTGCCTTTGTAGGGTAGTATTAAAAGTCGCCAACCTGTCGGGGTTGGCATTCTTTCTAAAAGTGTTGCGCTAAGAGCTTCTGGATTCAAAACTTTTTCTTTTGTTTCCACATACGCCTCAGCGACGGATTCTGCATTAGTCATTTAAACGCTCCTGTTTATCTAGCAGGCCCTTGAGTTCCTGTTCCACATGATTGAGGGCTGAAAGATTACCCATCATCTCACGATATTGCTCCATATTTTTTATCTGGTCAAAAAGTAATTGTTCCTGCACAAAAGATTTTCGGTCATCTATGATTCGATAAATGGCTTGTGCCAGTTGTACTCCGTCCAAAACTTCTACTCCAGATAAGACTTAATCTAGTATTATGCGAAAATATAAGGCTTGTCTAGTTCTTTTCAAAATGAGGACCATCGATAAAGGGCCTGCGTGATTGCGAGCGACGTAAATCGATATAAGCGTTCATCGCTTCTTCGGCCGTGCCGTCCCAGTCACGAAGGTCATCTATTTGCCATGCGGCGCCCCACCTAATTTTAACGCCTTCTCGCACTGCTGCTTCTTTCATAGCATCCGCTATTTCATCATAAACCTGAATTTCCCAACAGGGCTGTCCGTCTTGGTACGCCATTAAATCGACAGCGTGTGCTGTGCCATCGTCTTGCAACAAATGTTTTGATTTCATCGTTTGGGATCGGCCCGATTTGAAAAGCTTCTCCTGTTCGGCTAAAGAACGAACCCCATAAATCACGCCAAAATCGACGGATGTCAGCTCAATCGCCTTCTTTACTGTTTCTACCAGATCCTCGCTCACGCCCTCCAGTTTTCCCAGACTCCTGTTTGATAATTTGAATGCCATCTTGTTTCTCCTGCTTTTTGTGGACAAAATCTACCCACTCTTTATTCATATCATAGAAGTATTGACAATATTTACAACGCAAACTTCCGTCTACGTTTTCCATATCGTGGCCACAAACATCACACTTAGTGGATGTTATTTGGTTAATCCTTTTTGCTTCTCATACGTGCGGAGTCCCCCGATTCCGAGCATACCGCCCAAAACCGTTAGAAGCGTACCCATGTCAAATTCAGGAAGCTCGGGAAGAGCTACTCCCGCAATCGCACAACCAAAGATAATTAAGTCTTTGAGGATAAAATGATATAGGAAGGCAAACGCACAGCACCAACCCACAGCCGGGCGCCATCCGCCCTTAAACAATGAGCCTGACGCCGCTTCGGCTTTATTTACCTCTACCTGAGAAAGCGCAAGCTCCTGAGCGTGTTTCTGCCCCATCGTGGCTATTTCGTGTGCCAACTTTGCTTTTTCGTCCTTATCTTCTATAAATTTATCAAGAAGACCACTTACAGGACCTATAAGAGATTGTAACATTATACCACTACCTTCTTCTTCTTTTTCTTGCCCTCACTAATAATTGTGGGCATTTTTGGATACGCAAGTTTTTCCAATTCACTTAACTCTTGATCGCCGGCACTACTTTTCTTTTTCTGTCGGCCCCGATCAACAAGTGTCGGTACACTACCTCTCGATATGGTCATTCTTTTTCTCTCCTCTTTTAGCTAATTGATTAAATCCGATAAAGCTTGCCAAAACGCCCATGTTTGATAATACCCAAATTTCAGCGATTCCTGAGAGGTGGGAAATTCTATCCACAGGAACTAAGGGCGTCATCAACACAACTATAAACGCTGTTACAGTTAGTGCTGAAAACCACACAAGATGACGTTGTTGGTCCTCTTTCTTGTCTCTGTTCTCTAAAAGGACCATGCGCTCACGCATAGCCATTTCTTGATCGCTAACAACCCCATCGCCGTTTGCGTCAGCTTTCTCCCACACAGAGCCTTTTTCTAACTTCTTTTGTGTCATTCTTTTTTTCTTTCCGCTACTTTTGGTTTGCAATATGCAGAAAAAGTATTTCTTGTTTGTCGCTCATTGTAAAAGTTTATTTTCTCCGCATACCAGTTACACTTATCAATACTACCATATTCTATGGAGTCATCGTAAATTTCAGTACCTTCAAGAATAACTAACACAAACAGTAATACCTTCATTTTTTAAAACTATCATTCAACGAATCGACAACACTGTCAATATTTGGTTCTGTACCACCGGGCTCATATTTACAGCTGTATTCTATAGGACATTGGCCCTCAACAACAAGAGAATATGTGTCATTCGCCCCTTTGTATAGACAAACTTCCTGACCATTTCGCGCCTTCTTTCTTTTGTAACGACGGCACGTTATATATTTTGGGTCCTCACGAACCCCCCGTCTAATCTCTTGTTCCCAAGTCCAGTCACTAAATTTTTTTAAAAAACAACTAAAGCACTGAATAATATTTTCTGATTGTGCTAAATATATCACATAACCATCAGTGCAAAGCCACTCAAACGTTTCTTGACCGCCTTGTTTACGGACACATTGATCCCTAGTCTGATAGCCACCACCCTCTGTCGAGTCCCATGAGGGAGTAAACGAAAAGACCAAGAACAGCCAAGCCAACAGTAAGCACCACAATAAGCACCACAATCCCAATGACCTTCTCTCTAAATATCTTTTTATCATATATCTCCTGCTGTCTACGTTTGCGTATTTGGCCTTCCATACGTAATAATTCGTCCCAAGCAGCCGTTCCATGCGTAAACTTAATAAACTGTTGTAACTCATATCGCTGCTCTTCTAGCTTCTTTTTTGCTGCGAACGCCTCGATTGCCTCTTGTTCTACCGTGCCCCCACCAAACACTTTACGAAACATAGTAGGGTTCTTTGCCGATTTATGGACCGCATCCACATCAGACACAGCCCCCATCCATCTTGACAGATCCTGTGACATACTCTCAAGATCGCGGCCTGCCTGAAAGGCACGCTTAATTCCCGAGAACGCCGTGCTTGCGGTAGCTACAGCCGCAGAAATAGTGACTGGATCGAACATAGTTTTTCCCGTAGTTTCATAGGTTACTTACTTTTGCTTTTAATAAATTCTCTTTGCATCGCTGCATCTATACGTGCACTTGTCTGTCGTTCCTGACTCGACAACCGCTGTTGGAACTGATCGGCACGTAATCTCTGATTCTGTGCATCAAGATTAAGTTTTGCCTGATCGTTCTGCGCATCGTTCTGTTCTGCCTGTGCTCTAAGCTGCAACTCCTTCTCCTTGAGCTGCACCAGAGGATCTGGTCCCTGACCCGAGGCCTGTTGTGATAGTTGTCTCAACTGCTGCATACCTTGCGCTACAAACTTAGCCTTAATACTTTCCATCAGCATCTCCTGCTGTTCCGGCGCCATCGGTCCCTGCTTACGCATCTCCATCATCGCCATTTCTTCTGCTTGTATCTGCACGTGTTCAATACAGTGCTTCTGTAGAGCCATAGCTAAAGCCGGCATACCACCAATCATAGGTGACGCTCCAAACACTAAATGCGCCATAATGTGGGACTCATGGTCCTGCCCCTGAAACGCCTTCAACGTCACCATATCCATAACATCTATATTCTCCTGCGCCGGATCTTTGGGTGTAGGCTCCTCATCGGGCACACGCTTCATAATTCTATCGGTATCCTTAACCCCAAGCGCATCATACATATCACGGTACACTTCATACATATTATGTAAATCAGGTGCAGCACCCGCTAACTGTAGCTTCGTTTGCGCCAACGCAATCCTTTGTGCCTGTGAAAAGACATTTGGGTCCGATACAGGCACAACATCTACTCTATCGTCAAAGTCAGTCGCTTTTATAGCACTGTCCTCACCCTCTACCGCATAAGGGTATTCACCGGGTAAACTCTCGCTCATCACTCGTGACAGGATCTTAAACTCCAACCGCATCGCATAATGCAGTCTCTTATGCACCGCACTCATCACCCGTGAGCCCTGTTCCAACAACGCTATAGTCGTACCGACAGCCGCCTGCTGATTACCATCGCCAACCTTCATATCCGTAATCGTGGCAAACCTACGTCCTGCATCAACAACAAATCCCAATAACTGGAATAAGGTTTGATCGGGACCTTTAAATGGCAGCGGCATAAGGCTGTCACGAATAGCCCCTCCGGGAGCATCCACATCGCGGAACTCACCGGGCTGAAGCGGATCATCGTCGTCTCGGATCCGTAGTCCACGGGCCTTGAAACCCGCAGGAAGGTTGGACAACGTACCGGCGTCGATTAGCTGCCTCAGAGCCGCTGTGGCGGTTCGTGACAACCCGCCAATCGTGTGAATAAGTCCCAACCCATAGAAACCAAAACCGGGTAGAAACTTATAGTGCACAAAATATTGTATCTTGCGCTTCATATCATCATCTTCACGATAATTACGGCGTATGGACAATATCTGCCCGTTATCCTGACTAATTGTAACCACATACGGTACTTTTATACCTGTGGGCTCCCCATCCTCGTCTGTTTCTTCATAGCCCTCAATGTCTAAATCGACATGACATTCGAGCAAAGTACAGTCATAATCTATCTGATTTGGCGACATTCCGTCTATTTTATTAATTTCATCGGTTACAGAATCACCTTCTGCCTGCCCCGGAAGTACCGGAATATCGAGATAAAAGCCCGATATTTGTTTCTTTCTGAGCTCATTTAGCGATATTCGCAGCGTTTGCGTAATATTTGGGCACGTTTCAAGGTCCGAAGTCTCATAAGGCACCACCAAATGCTCTGCCGGTATAAATTTAGACACCGCTCTGCCCATATTTTCATCATAATACACTTTTTTAAACGTTGAACCGGCCAACGGTAGATAAAAAAGCATCTGATCGAGCTCTGGTGTGTACTCTTCCATTACATTTGTGATGTAATAGTTCATAAACTGGCGTACACGCTGTGATTGCTGCTGTTTATCGCGTGTTTCGGCACCAACTATCGTAGTTCTGACGGGACCCGACGACGGAAGTAGCTCATTAAAGGCCTGTGCCTGAAATTGTGTTGCCGCTTCGGCCAATAACGGGTGTGTTACACCAGAAGAACCCCTAAACGGCTGTGTTCTCTCTTCATAACTAAAGCCTAACAGCTCTAAACCATTAGCATAGGCATCTTCCCACTCCTGCCGACCCGCTTTATTCGCGTCATACTCCCCCAAAAGCTCGCCTGCTATACGTCCAAGCTCTCTATCGGGCATTTCTTCGGCTAAATTAGAATAAAAATCATCACTTGTGCCTCTTTGATCGGTCGGCTCAAAGTCCACGGTCACACCACCGTCGTCCTCGGCGGTAATCTCTATGTCCATGTTCTCCGCTTCAACATCCATATCGACCATCGCTATCGGCTCCATACTACCGGGGACCTCTAGCTCTACTTCTGCTGCCAGATCTTCTGGATCAAGCTGTGATGGTATTCCTTTTTCTATAGCCATAGTGACTCCTTTTGGTTACCCTACCATAAACGATTGATAAGCGCCAATACCTTTTGGACCCTTGAACATATCGCGTGCTATGTCAGACAAGCCTGCGATACCGCCTTTAGCCATGGGTTTCGCCTGATCTTTTAAAAATTGTGCGACAAAACTACGTTGATCTCCAATCCCACGACCCTTGGGCACTTCTGTAAAAGGTATATCTCCGGCTGCGGACTTAATCACGTTTTTGTAATTATCACCACCCTGCACTAATACCTTATCGTAGCCCTGCATGGTTTCCGCAATCTTACTTATCTCGTCCGGATTACTTAAAAAATCCTTTACTTTATCTTTTGTCATTAATTGATCGTAGTTCTCTATCGGAGTGTCAGCACGTATAAGTCCGTGTTTCGCGGACAATATAGCGACATCTACGTTTTCAGGCACCCCCGCCTTTTTTATTGATTGAAATATAGGGCCTAAATATCTATCTAATGCTTTCATGTTACCAACGTCCGGGCATTTAGTACTACCACAGGACACAATCAATAACTGCTTACCCTTCTTAGCCTCTGTTGGAAAAAGACTTGTCGTTTTCGCTGTAGTGCCAGAGGGGAACATTTTTGGAATAATGCTTGAGGGCAAATCAATCCCGCTCTTACCAACGAAACCGGCTCTTTTTCGCACCTCTCTTTTAGCCGCAATTGATTCAAACATTCTTGCCCTACTAAGGTCCGTGATCTTGCCCCTTAGTCCACGATTATCTATTGCCTTGCCTAAAGCCTCGGAAACAGTTTTTTCCCTTAGAGGAGCTCCAGAATATATTACATCCTTTGGAGTAGTCCCTGTGCGCATAACGTGTGTTATGTCTTGCTGTATCTCCCCTAATGCAATAAGCTCTTCATCTTTTAATTTCATAAAATCATCGTAATTTTTGCCTTTTACAAAATCTGAAAGCTCTTTATTCATTGACGTAGTTACAGCGTCCATCTCTTCACTACGTTTCAAAGATTGCGATAATTGATCTACCGGATCGCCTTTGCCTTTTAAGGCCTTCTCTGTGCCAAAATACAAATCACGTAACTTGTTTGCTTTTGCTGCGGCACTACCTATAACGCCTTTTAAACCAACTTTTGCCGCTTTAGTTGTGGCTGTCGTAGGTATGACCTCACCAATTTCTCTTAAAACAGAGGGAACCATGGCTGCCCCCGCTACAGCAACAGGAGCTTTTTTAAGAAAATCTCTCTTTGATAAATCTACGCCACCCGCACTGGGTTGCGGTAAATTAACCTTTTTCCCTTTGGTCAACTGTTGTATCAACTTACTGGCAGGAACTAAAGATAGCAAAGCTTCACTCGATAACATACCCGCAACACCCGCCCCATACTCATCTTCAGGAATTGATTGCACATCTTTATACGTGCCCACATTACCCGCTGCCATTAAATTCTTAAACGTCTGGGACCCACCAACCGGATCTTCAGAAAAAGGCTTCATGCCCTGCTTGCCCGGTAAAAGATTTACAAGAAGAGGCGCCATGTTAACCATGTCAACAGGAAAACCTAAAAGATTAGCAATCCCCGTATTTGCTCCTTTTACAAAAGCCTTGGCTTTTTTCTTATCGCGTTCCGTAAACAGATCCGTCATCAGTAGTACGCTTTTACTTGCACGTTGTTATCCTCTTCTTCCCAATCGTCACTTGGTAGCTGCACAAAGTTGCCCTGACGATACCGCATCAAAGCCTGTGTCATACTATCCACAAGGTCATCATACTCCCCATTTGGAAAAGCCGCAACCTCCTCTATCATCTCATCCGCAAACTTCGTGTCTGGTGCGTACACCATGCCTGCTTCAAAAAGAACCGATACAGAGTGCACGCGCGTCACCTTATCATTACCCTTACTCGGTGTAAAGTTGACAACAGGTATACCCATGTTCCGTAGTTCGTGGGTCAAGGGCAGCCCCGTCGCCTTCGCCTCTATTATAATCGTATCCGGCTCCCAGTACTTATATTGCTCCAACGCTACCTGCTTCAACTCAGGAAAGTCCCACCTATCCTTCTGACTATCAAGAAGGATCAACGCCGGGGGACCCCCCGCTTCTTCGGGATAAAAAACACCCCATGTAGTAATCGCGCTATAGTCCGATGTCTCCTTCTTCGTGAACGCCGTATCGTAACTCTGAATAACATACTCCAGATTGGGAATACTCTCCTTCTCCCACTTCTGCCACCACTCACGCGGTATAATTGCGTTCTCCTCACCCGTCGGATTCTGCTGATACTGCGCATTCCATTTACTAGGGGGTATCGACGCCTTCACCGCCGTTAAATCCTCGAGGCTCCAGAACTCCGGCCAACAGGGACTGCCATCCGTAAAGATCGCCGGTAACTCTACAACTTCCCACTGGTCCGCTAATTCATCCTTCGCCATCGCACGCATCAACTGTCCCGTCATATCCTTCTCGGACCACCGGGTCTGTACCAAAACAATACTACCTCCCGGCTGTAGTCTCTGTCGGGGGCCCCCAGTATACCAGTCCCACGCATCATCAAAACCCGAATTAGACATCGCCGTCTGCTCCGAGTGCGGGTCATCTATAATCACCAAGTCTCCACCACGACCCGCTAAGTTGGAACCAACCCCCACCGCATAGTACATACCCCCCGATGTCGTGTCCCAACGACCGGATGCTTTACTGTCGGCGGACAAATTCACCGTCGGAAAGATATCCTTGTACTCATCACTATCAATAAGGTTCTTGGTCTTACGTCCAAAGTTCACGGCCAACTCCGTGGTGTGCGTCGCCTGAATAATCTTCATCTTTGGATTACGGCCCATCATCCACGCCGGAAACAAGAAGCTTGCAAACTCCGACTTCGTATGTCTTGGCGCCATATTGATAATCAAACGCTTCAGCTCGCCCTTGGCCACACGCTCTAACTTCTCGGCAATAATCTTATGGTGCCGACCGGCAATAAAATCCGGCCACATATTTTTTACAAAAATTAAAAAATCTTCCTGACACCTTTCGTGTTTTTCTAATTGTGCCAGTCGCAGCGTAAGCTTGGCCTCCTGCTCCGAAACATCCATCAGGGGGCCCCTGCGATTTTAAAAAACATATCGTCCCAACGAAACGGCTGCATACAATGAAACTCCGGCTTCTTATCTTTCAACCCATCCATCTTCAAATCTATCGCATCTTCCGCCTTAAACAAAAATAATTCTGCTCGCTCGGACGGCTTTGCCTGTTTCTTAATTAATATCCAACACGAAGCGTGTTTGTGTTTCGTGAGCCACGCTACCTGCGACGGGCGCAGATCTACTTTATTCGTCGTCGTAAACTTGAGCTCAACAAAATGAAAACAACCATGGATATCACAGAGCAAGACGTCTGGGATTCCTGCTCCGACCCAGTTTTCAATTCGCGTTAGCGACAGCTTTCGACTTACTCTCTGTGCCGCTTCCTTCACTTGTTTGTAAAAGCCGCTCTCCTTCTTCACGGCTATCGTTATCCTCTTCTGGGGTGATGTCGATTGTGACTGGGGCATAACTCTCCTTTATCTCTTTCAATGCTTTCATAACTTCTTCCTTAGACATACTGTCTATGCTCCCGTGTCGTATCTCCGATTTACTTACATATATATCACCCTGCGCCATACCACGGCGAAACTCCGCCTGCACCGCTGCCGAGTACGCACCATTCGCTAATGCCTCGTCCCGAATACGCTGCAAATCCCGCACGTGTCGTGAGAACGTAATACTATATTTCTCATCCAAAGCACGACGGTACTCTCTTATCGCATGAACCACATGAGGCGAGATATGTTGGTTCGTTAACTCATACGCTCGCGTATGGGCACTCGTTGCACTATACCCGGCATTCTCTGCCGCTTCGCGCATAGTTATCTGCCCATCCTTGCTGACAAGCTCGCGGACAAACAGCTCCTGCTTTCGTGTCAAAGGGGTTTTTATGGTGGCGGGTTTTCGACCACGAGTCTCTTGGCGTATTCCCGTTTTGCCTACTCTGCGCTTCCTCATTCTCGGACCTCGGTTGATGGTTAACAAACACGAATAATATGCACGTTTTTTAGGCAGTTAACAAGAACCTTTTTTCTGCACAATAATTAGGCAATGTTTCACGTGAAACATTCATACGATTTTTTGTATGATTATTCGTGAAAAACATGGCGCAAGCTAACGCTTGCAAAACACCGGGCCGTTGTCATTTTATCGCGATTTTTGGATCTCGGGCCCCGTTAATTGACCCGATATGCGGGGGCCCCTAGAAGAAAATTTTTAACCTTGGGCGGGGGGCCATGGTTCGCGGATCCGCTGCAGCCGTCGCGGATCTCGGGTCGCGGATCTTAAAAAAGGGTGCAGCCGCGTCACGTGGCGGGTCTAGGATCGCGGGCCGTGGATCTCGGCGGATCTCGGCGGATCTCGGCGGATCTCGGGCCATGGGTCGCGGGGCTCGTAGGTTTACGATCGCACGCGGACGGCGGGCCGTTGCGGATTTAACTGGAAATAGCGAACAAAAAAAAGCCCGCGCGAAGCGGGCTTAATCTCGGCCATGGGCGGGCTCTATGTATGGATATGGCCGTCGGGCTCTATTCCAAACGTGACGCCCCTATGAACTATTAAGGCCGTATCACGGGCGCCAATTTCGGGGTAGCATTCCCGCCGAAAATTTAAAAAGCTTATTGAAACGCGGTCTTTAAGAATACCTGCAACGTAAATATTTAAAGCGGGCTTTTCTCTATCGTATAACCTTTTCAAGGCGTTTAATTGGATCTTATTAAGTCGCATAATTAGCCCCCCTTTTAAATTCATCCACAAGAACCTTGCAACGTTCCATATCTTTATCGGCCAAGGCGTCAACAACGCCCGCGTGCAATAAAAGCTTTGAATACGTCGGAATATCCAAATTGGCATACTCCGCAAATTCTTTATAAAAATATTTTGATAAAAGATCTTCATTCATAGTTTTTTCCTATAGTTAAAAAGCGGGCTTCATTGCACCGCTTGCCCTAGTATAAGAAAAAATGAGATATAAACAACCCAAAATAAAAAAGCCCGCGTGAGCGGGCTTTATTTGGTCGCTATGGGCGGGCTTTATTCTTGCCCGATATCGCCCGCGATATGATGGCGAAGAATACGGCGGGGCGAAATAGTTTTGATAAATTTACGCAATGTTTCCGAGTCTGTTTTTTCTTGCGGTTTATCGGCCAAGCGCTTCCAATGTATATTGACGTTACCCCCGTCGGCATAACAGCCCCCGCGCGCGCCGTTGTTTATTTTCTTTTTTTGGTTCCCGTGCGCCGTAAAGGCTATAATAAAATTGCGATCAGGGCGGGCGCATAACGGCCCCTTTTCACCGCCACAATTTAAACAGCTTACTTTATCACTATTATATTCTTCAGGGCACCGAACAACCAAAACGCCGTCGCGTTCCTTATTTTTAAAGGCGTTTTCACTCCAATAACTTTGGGCAACGACAAAAACAGTTGGAATATTATTTTTAAAAGCTTTCACGGCCTTAGACCATAGATCGGCGCTATAATTTATCACGGCCTTTTTTTTCTCGGGGGCTATCAAATTAAACCATTGCGACGGGTCGAAATGCGAAAACGTAAACGCAAACCCGCCGACGGGTTTAAACCCATATAAAACGCGGGTATATTCTAGATCGATCTTTTCCGATCCGCGCCCGCTTGCATTAAGCTTGCAAGATGCGGGGCAAGATCCAAACTTATTGCCCCCGCCCGCCCTATATGTTATCGCAAGCCCCCGCGTTTTTTTGCCCGTAGACATTTCATTAACTAATAAAACCATTTTTTAAAATTCCCGTATTATTGACATTATCTTATATATATACATAAAAAAGGGCGGATGTAAACACCCGCCCGATTTAGTGATATTTTTACAATAGGCCAGCCCGCCCGCGTGGCGGGTCTGGAATTTACGCGACGGCCTTAACCCGCGACCAATCCGACGACCGCATATTTAAAACTTGCCCCCCGCGCCGTTGCCATAAATCAACGTCATCTTTTTCGGCCTTGTGTTGGCACGCCGTCACGGCGTTTATTAACGTCGCGCGGGTCAATGGTTTATCGCGTTCATACCCCGCTTGCCCTATTGTTGAAATAAGACCATTTAACAGCCCGCTTGTTTCCTGTTTGGTAAGGGCTAAAACTCGGCCCGCGTTACTGGCAAGCTCAACGGGCTCTATGCCCTCGGCAACGTCCGCACCCGCTAACCGCATTTTTTGCAATACGTCATCGAAGCTTTCACGGCTTGAGTAGCTTCTTACTAGATCGCGAAGCTTTAGGGCCATAGCCTTGTTATCAGCGTCTTTTGCTTCTTGCGATAAAACGCCGTAAACGTCGCTCTCACGGGCGCTTGTTATATGCGCGCTTCTGCTTCTGTTATCGGTCTGCATTCCATTTGTGCACGCCAAAGTCCAAAAATTCTGCCATACAGCAATCGACCCGTGCCCCGTTTCACTATTAGAAAAACCAATACCATTTGCCATTAAATCACCGACGTTAGCACCCTCTCCCGTTTGCTTGTTAAACTTGAAGCGCATATACATTCTTTTTTCGGTGTAATCGGCTTGCATAATCTCGGGGGCTTGATCGTTATCTAAAAGCGCGGGAATAGAAGCTTCTAAAAAATCGTAATTATCAAACGTTTTAAATTTGTCAGATAAATTAGCTCTAAGAGTAGAAGACGGGCCATTGTCAAACGTTCTAAGCATTCGGTTATTATTGTCTTGAGAATGCAACCTATTTAACAGCGCGTCAAATTCACTCGGGGCTTGATCTTGTAGGCGTCGCGCTGTACGGCTCTCAATACCATTGTAAACCGCGTATTGATTAAATGAAACGTCGTTAAAATCCATAACAAGGGTAGGTTCTCCGCCCCGCTGTTCGACTATCAACTGGGGCTTCATCTTCCCGTCATTGTCTTCTATTGTTCTTTTCTGCATATGATTAGCGGGAACAATATAATCGGCCTTGCGGCTTGCTTCTTCCTGAACCCTTTTCATCAACTGGGTAAGCTTCATTTCATTGTTATCTATTGTCATAGTTTTTCCTTATTTGTAGTTAAAATAAAACGGGGCGGAATTGCCCCGCCCCATAAGAATACATTTATATAAGATAAAGTCAACTCTGCTTTACTTTTTTGCGCGCTTGCCCTTTGAAAAAGTTCTTGGCCCATTCGTCGGTGCCCGCTGTATGCATTAGCTGTGCATCAATTAAAAGATCAAGATCATCTTCAACTAAAGCCCGCTGATACGGGAATAACCTATTTACTAAGCCCCGTATTGTTTCTTTTTCATGGGTTATATTATGTTGCGCTTCGCCCCGCGCGACGGCCGTGTTAAATTCCGCTATAACAGATAACATTACTAAAATGTCATCTTTGCTAAAGGGTATCATAAAAACTTTTTGTTTAATGTTTTTCATTTTAATGACCCGCCTGACATAGTTTATTTAATTCAAATTTTTCGTCTTTTGAAAATTCATCCCATAAAGACGCCACAGAGTTTTCAAAAAGGTATTCGGCTCTGTGATCAAACTCGTTAGGTTGTCGCATAGCCTTAACGCCTTTACGCCAAAGAGCGGAATAAAGATCTTTGTTAACTCCATCCCATGTTTCTGCTACTTGATCGGGGGTAATAAATCGCAATTTGTTGTGCGGTTTGTTATATGTACTACGTTTCATAATTTTTCTCCTATGTAGTTAATTGACAATATCCCATACTAGACAAAAGAAAAAGCCCCGTCAAGTGGCGGGGCTCATTCTCAGCGTCGGCGCTTCGGCTCATTTACTTTTCTCTGCAATCGATCATAATCTTTGCCGTAAAGCAACCACCCTATAATTCTAAAAATAAAAATATCTACTCACCCCCTTTCTCATTATCTATCTCCTGACTAGGCAATTTGGTGAAATCTTTCATTTCAATATCAAGCCAAATACTACCCTTGTCCTCGCCTAGATATATCTGCGTTCTCATTTCCCGATCCATATGCCCCGTAGGCAACGTCATTCCCACGGGGTATTTAATATCTTCTTTAAGATTAAGATCAGAATAATGATTAGGATGAATAGAGCGGTTCTTATTTAAACGCACCGCTTTTTCATTAAGTCTTAAGATTAAATCTTTAGTTAGGTATTTTACCATCTAATTTCTCCTTATCAATAATAGACAAAATTCCTCGGCAGATCTCTAACCGCGCTTTACTCTCAAGCTTATCAGGATGATTAGGAAAATCTTTTAGAAATTGTTCTGCATCCTCTATAGAAAAGAAACAATACATTTCTATCTTTTCCAAAAGCTTTTTAAGCTTAACCTCGTGCCCAAAACTTTGGCGCCATAAACGTTTATTATCAAGAAATTTCATTATTGCTCTCCTTTTTCAAAAAACGTAAGGATATCTTCAATTATATCGGCGCCCTGACCAAGGTGATCCTGATCTGCTCGGCCGTACCAATCTTTCAAATCACTAAGTAGTGAAGTAATTTCCTCAGCGGGGTTACGTTCAGCTTCCGAGAGCTCATCAAACTCCACCCCATCCGCCATGTAACTAAAATCATGGTCATCAGCGGTAAAAAGTCTAACCTTTCCATTTTTATCCAATAGCTGATTTCCATCGCCATCAACAAAATAAAAGCTACAATCCCACATTCCCAAGGAAAGTTTTCCCTCGTCATATTTTTTTCGTATCTCGTCCATAGTCTTTCTCCATTGTAGTTATACGGACAACTATATGGGAGTTTATGCAAGGCTGTCAACCCTAATTGTTTATTCAGCCCTTATATATACTCAGCTAAAAAAAATTATAAAAAAAATTCTCAGACCCCTATAAGAGATTTTGACGATTAACTAGCTATACCACCCCCGTTTTCACTAACGTTATAGTAGTGGTATAGATCTTCTATATATAAATAAGGCACTTCAGGCCGTTTATCCCGCCATCCCGCCTATCCCGCCAATATTATAAAAGTTTAAGAAAAAAAAATATCTGAACGTCATATAGGTGGGATCAACAAATGCCAGTAATTACGGAAACGGCCATCTCCGAACTCAATTTGTCTCTTGAGCATTTGCTCCGCGTCTTTTATATTATCGACCTTGTTTGTGATAGGGTGGCCCGCCCCTTCTATATAGTACTGAACCTTTTTGTCAGGCCCGACTACTTCTTTGATGACGTATACGTCAGGCAAAGTCCTTACAATCTTTTTTTAAATTTTCTAAAACTTTTTCTAGGGCTTCTACGGCCCCGACATTGTAGGACGCTTCGTGAGCCGAGATCTGCGGACTATGAATATTGATCTGTTTATGATCCAGTATCATCTTTTCTACCTGATCTGTGATAGTTTCGATCTTCAAACTGAGCTGTCCCATATGCTTCATGGCCTGTGTATGGTTGCCCACGACTTTTGTATTAATGTTTTTTATGTCCATCCCGATCCTCGTGTAAGATCATATCGGCGAGGTTTTCAAAGTCTTGCGCGATATAAACTAGGTTTGTGTATTTTATATACTTGGCTATTTTTATAATTTTCTGTGTTTCAACGTCATCGGGGAGCAGTCCGCGCTCCCCGTACTCGATAATATAATTAAGTATCTGCTCCATCGTCCTCAGATTTTAGCACTAATTTATTATAAATACTACGATGCCCCTCTTCATTTTTTTGGTGGTCAATCCCCAGTATATTGAACAAGTCCCATTTTAGGGACATGAGATTGCAGATATCGTTGTAATCTATTGGGCAATGTTCTGCTGTGGCTAATTCAATATTTATGATGCATTGCATATTTTGAGATATCTTGACCCGTTGTTCGTGGCTTATGGTCCATGCTTTGGTTATGCTTGCTTGTTTAGTCATTATCGTTCTCCTCTTCTATGCTTATATGTCTATCGATTTCGTCAATCGCGCCTTTTAGTTCTTTAACGGTGGCGTGTATGTTTGACGGATCTTGTCGAGCTTCTGGACAATTACGGAGCGTGTCGTAAGAGTCATCTATCAAGCTCAGTAGAACTTTCTTGGCGATGCGGAGTTCTTTAATCCTCATCTCACTCTCCATATTCTATACGAGTTGTCTTTCAATCTTCGATGAGAGTATTTTCTGTCTTTCATTGCATCGTAATATTGTAGATGCTTCTTGCCCTTCCAATTAGTTATAGTGGCATTTACAAAGTCAAAATGTTTTTTGTTTTTAATAAGAACGCTATCTCCTACTTCCATCTCTATTAAGAAATAATACTTAGATTTACTATTTTCCCACATAGGTATGTTTTTTTCTATTTCTAGATTTAACTCAATAGCAGTATATTTTTTTGGTTCGGTTATTTTAGAAAGCATCTTTAACAACTCTTTTGCAAGATCTAGTCTACCCGTAATTTCGCCATCCTTGTGTATTTCCATAAAACTGCTATCGTCATGCAACCCTAATCTAGGCACAGAGTGTTGTTTTATTTCCCTTTGGAGGCGTGTTTTTAGTTTAGCTATCATCGTCTTCCTCTACGCTTTCAGTTATTATACAGCCTTTTTTCTTGGCCCATGTTTCGAGGGCCGTGATGCAGACCTCGTAATACTCTTCGCACGTAAACGTTGCGATTTCCTCGGACCAAGAGCCCGTTTTGCTTTGTAGATGCACACGTACTGTCATTTCACTCTCCATACTCTTCGGGACAACAATCTTCACAATATAACTCATCTTCAAATATGAAGCCTGTTTCAGGGTATGCAGTATCCCCACAATTAAAACATTTTCTATCGTCTTCTACATTTGTTGGCTCGCAATCATCTTTATTCGTAATCATGTTCAAAGCTCCTCTACGTTAAAATGAACGCCATATCTATCAGGGGCGGTTTGAGCCTCGTCCCAAATATAATCATTTGTTGCTATATCTTGCGCTTCTTCGGGGCTATCGGCTTCTATAAATAAGACGGTAGTCTGCACACCTTCTACGCGATACTTCATTAGCTTTTCCTCAATGTATCTTCGGCCATACTAATTAGCCGTGCTGTATCAAGCTCTATCTTAGCGGCCATCTCATACACCTCCGCTAGTTTTTCTTGCAGACATTTTTTATCGTCGGAACCACTAAGAACTTCTCTCTCCCAAAGATCCTCGTAATAGAGATACTCAAAGTCATCGTCATTTTCTCTAGCCCGTTCTTGATCGGGGTGCGTTTTGTTATCAAAGAACAACTGATCGAGATTATCTAACAATACCTCATCCATTTGTTCTCGGGACGGCTTAGAGTCAAACACGACCACATCATCCTCGTCACCGCTTTCCCTAAATTTAAATATCCATACTTTAGTCATATGTTTTCTCCTGTAGTTGACATAATCCCATATAATCACAGATAAAATGGCCTGTCAACACAAAAAAAGCCCCCCAGATCTCTGGAGGGCTCTTCTTTAACTACGGGAGAGGGCCTATGACTTCCCTCAGTATGTAGTTATACGCGACTATATAAGACTTTACAAGTCTTTTTTTCGTTTTATGCGTTTAATTGTTTCTTCGTCATCAAAAATTTTAGAAAAATCGATATCTTTCTTCTTTTTGCGGCGTATCATTCGATGAAATTTTTCTATTATGTCCCTACTAAAGTGCCGTATTTGGTGGTCCGTGTTTGGTTTTTTAAGAAAATTATTAATGTTAAACAGCTCTTCTAACTTCATTTCATAAACTCGGGCTTGGGTAAGGGTATTCTAATCTCGGGGAGATATGTATCTACTTTAACACAGTTTTTCTTTCCGACAATAGGATCGTTTTGTTGGCCTAACATTTCTGCGTAATGTTCGCATTGGTCCGCACTTTGAAAGTAAATACGGTGCATGGCCCGTTGATCGCTCTCAATGTCGGGTACGGTTATCAGGTACAAAATAAAGTAAACAATATCAGGTGTCATATCTCTCTCCTATGGTAATATATGCAATTTATCCCATACTAAGCCCAAATTTTTTTTAGTCAAGGCTTAGGATCAAGCTTTTCTTTTAATTTATTATAAATTTGCCAAATAATTTTTAGCTGACCGCTGATTGTTCGTCCGCGATCCGAGCTTGTTCGCTTGATTTCCTCGTAAACTTCCTTGGGAACGAGTACTGATTTCCATTTTTCTGTGTCCATAAGGTGTCCTTATATAGTATCTTACAGGACTATATAAGATAATATGTAAAGATGCAAGAAAAAAAGCCCCGCTTGGCGGGGCTAGGGTGGGAGGAAAGAACCAGAGCAAGTGTTAGCAGTAAAAAATTATTTAGCAGTTCCCCAGTCGGGGCCAACTTCAATGTCACACTTGCTCGGTATTTCTAATTGTACCGCAGTTTCCATCATCTGCGAAACAGTTTCTGCATCTTTCATGTCTTTGACCGACATAGCTATCTCATCGTGGATTTGTATGAGCGGTATACGGCCTGTTTTATATATATCTATCATGGCTTTTTTGGTCATATCAGCGGCTGACGCCTGAATTAATCTATTCAGGGCCTTGTAGGTATACGCACGCTTTAGGCGTGTCGTATCGCCATACTCTTGCACCGCTTCGCGGTACGGGAGCGCTTTGTTCATCTCGAATGTATCGGGCTCCCACAGATCAAACCGACACTTACGTCCTAACAGGGACCGAATAGAACCGCTACTGCTCTTGTCGTTGAGTCTGTTTTGCACGCCTGTCATCAGCATCTTAACAAAAGGTACCCGTGTATGGTATTGACGGACCAAGTCCTTGGCTTCGTCAAGCGTGATATCTAGTTGGTCAGACATTTTACCGACCCCCATACCGTACATCAGGCCCAAGTTTATTGTTTTCGCTTGCTTACGTGGTATCTTTGCCATTTCTGCAACCATTGTGTGAAAGTCCATGTCGGGATTGTTCCGATAGCCGTGGACAAACTCTTCTACACCGTCCAAAGTAAGCCCCTTACTTTTGCCATAGACATACGCATAGTGAACCAAGATCCGTGGTTCCTGTTGCGAGAAGTCAATCGCAGCCCATTTTTCGCCCTCTTCGGGGAGGAACAGAGAGCGAATCATAGGACCAAGTTCAGGATCCCTTGCGGGGATCTGTTGTAGGTTCGGGTTATTCATGGAGATACGTCCTGATACGGTCCCGCCGTCGTCGGATCGTATTTGGTTTATGTGGCTGTGTATGCGCCCATCGGAGTGACAATGTTTCATAATTGTATTGATAAAGGTCCCCGAGGTCTTGTTTAGGTTACGGGCTTGGACAATTAACTGCGGGAGTTCGTGACTGTGATCGCTCAGGAATTGTTTCGTGAACGATGGTGCGCCCTTCTCGGTCCGTGGGTATTCGATGCTGAGAGCCTCAAAGGCCTTCGCTATGGAGGCGGCAGCCCATATTTCGATGTCATGGCCAACACGTTTCTTAATGTTGCTAAGTACCTCTTTCTCGCGCTTGAGTAGAGAGTTCCGTGTACGCTCTACTTTTTCCTGATCTACCCGAACACCGCGCCATGTCATATCAATCAGGCACGGGAGTAGATCGAGCTCGAGATTAGCGATGGGCCATAGGTCCTCTTTGCCCAGTTGTCCTGATAGATAGTTCCAAAGTTCGAGTGTTAACTCGGCATCTCCCTCGGCATACGGTCCCACATACATTGCAGGCATTTTCCAGAGCTCGGCTTTTGGGTCCAGTCCAAATCCTCTTGCGGCTTCTGTCAGTCCTTTTTCGGATTTTACTTTACCGAGATGATCGTAGGCCAGAGCGTTCAGGCTGTAGCTAAAGCGGTTTTCGTCCAGTAGAGCCGCGATAAGCATGGTATCGATGATCCGACCGTTGAGCGTGAAGCCCATGCGCCGTATCCATCCCGCATCGTACTGCGCATTGTGCATGATTTTATCGGCGGGGCACTCAAAGACTTTCTTCAGCCATTTGTTAACAATGCGCTCGTCCAGATTACCGCCGTATTTATGACGGATGGGTATATATCCTGACCAATCGCTGACGGCAACAGCGTAACCTACCACTTCGCCATCGTTTCGTGCCCACCCCGGCCCGAGTGTTTTGATATTGGGATCGCGTGTTTCAACATCTATGGCTATTTGTTTGGCTTCAAAGATGTTGGGGAGCTCGGTTGGCGGTAGCCATTCCGACTTCGGCGTATCAAACGCGAGTTGCAAAGCCATTATTTTTCTCCCCCAAGGGCGCCGTAGCCACAGACATCGAGCCAACTGTCTTCATGGTCTGGTGTTTCTATCAGGCGGGACAGCTTGACCGCTATCATGCATTGATAGACTTGCGATACGGTTACCTCTTTCTCCAGTATAACTGACCACATCTTGGCAATACGTTTGTGGTTTTCGTGAGCATCGCCGTAGGCTTTGGCCCGTGGACCGTTAATCATCTTCTCGGCTTTTGCTAGTATGTCTTTCCTATTCATATGCTGTAACTCCTCAATGCGTCTTCTGGCTCGATTAAATATAGATTTTTTTTAGTTCGTGTTACACCGACATAGAATACACGGTGCAGTTCGTCAGGGTCCTGTTCCGCCGCTTTGGACGCGGCGGGGGACACATCAGTAAATAGCACGACGTTCTCTGCTTCCCCACCCTTCGATCCGTGGATCGTGGATAGTGTTATACGAGGCGTGCCATTAAACTTCTCTCCGCGACGGAGTAGAGCGGTGATGTAGGCTCTTTCGCTGTCGGGTATCTTATCCATAGCTTCGTGCCATATCATATCATTGGTGGCAAACAGGCCATGATCGCTCCGTAGCGCTTCAAGTGTTACGGTTTCATCGTCCATAAGGTGCGGTATTTTTTTATAGCCTCGCTTTACACGGTTGCCCACAGACATATAGCTGTAGATAACACGGGCCACAGGGGCGGTTATCTCCCGTCCTTTACGCATTTGTTCCCATCCGTTCACCGCTTCGCTTATCTTTTGCGATATAGATCGTTGACCGTGGTACGCAAATAAGTGACCGCGACTGCGTAAACTATCTATAAGGTTGTGTAGGAAGTAATTAGCTTGCGCGAGTACGAGCCATGTTCCTTCTGATAAATCTATGTGCGATACATCATTAATACGTTTTATTAATCCATCTTCTGGTCTGGGCAGATATGTTTTTGGGACACGCTTGTGTATGCGTTTTGATATACGCGAGGCCAGAGGATGTATGTTCTGTGGTACGCGATAGGACTGCTCGAGTACCTCGTACCCTCCGTTGAGTCCTATAAAGTGCTCGACATCGGCCCCCGCCCACTTGTATATAGCTTGGTCATCGTCCCCCGCGCAGTATATTCTATCAGAATGTTTTTCTATAATGTGGGCCACATCCCATTGCAGCGGGGATAGGTCTTGTGCTTCGTCTATAAAGCTGACGCTTAGGTTTGGGCAGAAGCGAGAGCTTTCGTTTACAAATATCTCTAGCATATCGGTAAAGTCATAGAGTTTCAGTCTGTTTTTGTAGCTTTGTATGGACCGTGCGACGTAGGACAGGGTCATCCAGTCTATATTGCTATCCGATAGATTATATTGCTTGCGCAAAGGTATTTTTTTTAAACGGGCTAAGTTTATGATACTGAGGTAAGGGTCCGCGTTGGCACTAGATTCAAACATATTATCGCCACCGCCATTGTCAGGCACGAGCTTTATGCCAATAGTATCGGACAGTTCTTTGTAATGCTCGTTCTGCATGACTTGTTCGGAACGTATGCCTGACAAGCGCAAAGCAAAGCTGTGTAGTGTACGGAACCATGGTAGTTGATTTTCATCAAGACCAAACCGCTGACACGCACGATCCACTGCTTCATAAGCCGCTTGGCGGGTAAAGGCAAAGTATCCTATCTTTGAGGGCGGTATGCCTTGACGTAATGCCTCGTCAACTTTATTCAGTAGTGCTGTTGTTTTCCCCGTCCCCGGAGGTCCGTATATCCTGAATATCTTTGTTTGCATTCTGCTCTTCTATTTTATTAACTATTACACGCACTCTTTCGCGTGTTACACCATACTTCTTACCGATAGCCGTGAGTGTCATGGCTCTTTCGGTCCGTAATCTGTGCATTTCAAGGTTCCGTTCTTTATAAATCGAGGTCATCTACTGCATCCTTTATACTGCCATACTTTTTTAAAAAGAGGGGCGTCTTTTCGCCTACCCATGATCCTAATACATTATAATTAAAGAACTCAACGGCGTCGTCATAGGACATATTATCACGCCGACATAGTATAGCTATGCATTCATCCTTATCGTAGGCAAATACATCCTCCATATTAAATCGCGATGCTACGCCTAAAAATGCTTCATCAAATCCGTCTGCTTTTAACATTAAAATACCTCTTTGCTTTCGTTACCACCAAACTCAGGAGCGGACAGCTCCACCTCTACCGCATCAAACGACGGTATCTTCCATACACGCACAGGGCGTCCTCTTATTGATATTTGTGAGCTTTCGCCACCTTTGTCCCGTAGACGTTGTGCTATCTTATGACTTTTGTATTCAAAAAACTTGTTGCGTTTTAAGTGTGCGTCAAAGTCTTTCAGTCTAAAATATGTCATCTTTTCGTCTTCATCCGTCCATGGACGCTTCAGCAGTATCTCTTCTTTATCGTCGGCCTGTTGCATACTTTGACAGAACTCCTCAAGATGGTCATAGAACTGTCCGCTGACACTAGCGTCCTGTGATACATCTATGATAGCGCTTTCGTTTTCTTTCATCTCTTGCATCAGGGATCCAATACGGTTTTCCCATATTATTCGGGATACAGAGCGCGGCATAAAGTTCAGTTGCTCCATGCACGATCTCTGAAATATGGCTTGGTTCAACAGAGCATCCGTATCCATTTCCAAGGGCTCCCCGTTTACATCGACAAACCATACGGGCGGTATTGAGTTGTATTTACGTAAGTTTGCTATTACAGCGCCCTGTACAGCCGCTCCTACACCGTGCTTTCGTGTAAGACACAAGGTTTTGTTGCAATAGGCGTTGATTGGTGCATCGCTACATTTGTAGGCATACTCCTTACGCTCAAGCTGTTTGGCTACGATGTTTACCTCACTAAGAGGAAGAGGGGGCTCAAGATACTGCATATTATAGGTAAGTATCTCTGTCTCCCAACTGTCAGGGTAGGCCTTGCGTAGGTATACGCCAAGATTAAATAACCCATTGTTTCTACCCCCCTCACCTATCTTTTTACTGGCCAGTATTTGTAGACAGGGCGGACCGTCCATCATGGGCTCTTGTACTTTAGGCTCGCCTACTTGTAGGCGTGTTATTTGTTCCGGTGTTTGTTTGTATTCCTCATATAGCTTTATAAATTCGTCAAGCGTGGCGCTTGTGCCGTCGTCCTTGATGGCATACCGCAGGCCGTCTTCTGCATCAAAGTACGGTAGGTTAAGAAAATTTCCTACATCATCGCGGTCTAAGTGTAGTTTTATTTGCTTTGGGAATATCTCACTACCGCCGTAACCGAGCGCGGCAGACATTTGTTGTAGCGTTGCTTGCATATCCTTGGCTTCTATCCATTCTGTAGCAAACAGAAAACAGTGTGCTCCACCTGATTTGGAGCGACAAATGACCAAAGGCAGTTTTAGCTTACGTATTTGTTCTATTAGTTTCTTGTGGTCAAGGGGATATTGATCCACATCAATACACCCCCAGACACATTTGTTTTCTTCGTTTATGGGTATGATACCGATACCACGACCTTTGCCTGATATGTGACCTTCCCATAGCTCTGTGGACCGTGGCTCGCGAACTATCGCGGCACGGCCCGTGCTCTTACCATTTAATTGCTTCTTATCAATCTTGAACGTGCCGTAGGCTAGTTGCAGACCGTCAAAGATTGCGGCAAATTTTTCTACTGATGACATAATTAGAACGGTATCTGATCTTTTTCGCCGCTCTTAACATCTTCATTCTCACGTTTTACTTCAACGTTGCCCGATTGGACACTCTCGGAGAATGCTTTTGCCTGTTCATATGTCGCTAAGTTTTTTGCAAACTGAGTAGGATCTTTCTTCTGAGTGTCCTCATCAAGAAGCGGTCCTTCAAGTTGCATTTCCCAACCGTGCCATGAGCCCTTGTCATTAGACTCACCAAGGGTTTTCATACGGAACTTATACGCGAACCGTGCAAACCCATCTCTGTCACACTGCGCCATAATCATGCTGTTAAATTTGCGTGACTTTTTTAGCTGTGTAGACTTCATGGGTATAAGCGCTGTTTCGCCTTTACCGTCCGCACCAATCACTAACACAAAGTGCTGATGCGTTTCCTCGATGTAATCCCCACTGCCGTCGGTGCAATACTCCTTATTGTCATCCTCTGACCGTTTTACGGCGGGACACTCTGCTCGTGTCTTGTAGACCGTAGGAGCGCCGCTACCTTGGCCTCTGGGGGCCCATCGTAGAAATTCACGCTGATAAGCAACCGGAACGACTACAATGCCTTCCTTGCCGCTGTATAGCGCTTCGGTAACACTATTGTATATGTCACCCTTTTTACCATCGAGCTTGTCCATCATTGGATCGACACCCGATAGTATCTTGATAAACGGTAAGGCAAGATCGTCTTTACCAACGTTCTCGTTACCCTTTCCCGCGTCTTTTTGAAGTTGTGCAAAATCAAATGCGACAACCTCTGTAGCTTTCTTTTCAGCTACTGATTTGCTTGCTTCAGCCATTCTTTGCTCCTTTCGCTTTAGTAATGACGGCTCGTTGACCAACATACGCCCCAAATAAGTCCATGGGGAACTCGTCCCCATTTTCAACACGTTCTTTGACAAAAGCCCGTAGTGACATGGGTTCGATCTTTTCGGTTTGGTTCGGGACGTAGCCTTCCTTTTCGGCAAACGCCTTGAACGAAGATGCAAGATCGTCTTCTCCGCGTCCAAACTGACAAGATACTGTGTTTTTAATAATGTCGTCATGCCCATGCTCCCTTAGCCATTCATAAGCCGCAGGACGGTTGTCTACCTTGATAGAGGCCCCATACTGTGGCTTTATAGTTACTTTTGATCCGTCTAGTAGAGTAAACTCCATAGAGTTAGCTTCTGTCATCAATGCGGGTAAGTCTTCATCCGTCATCTTTAACAGCTTCTTTTTCTCTTCTTTGAGCTTTTCGTCTAGTTCTTTCACAAAAGCATCTTGCTTAATAATGGCTTCGGCGAATCCAGTAAGCGTGGATAAGTCTTCATTATCTAACGTATGCTTGGAAAATAAGGAGCCCTGATTGGCATCCTCTTTTAGTTTCTTCATTATGTCCATGTATCGTCCTTTCTCTTTCGCGATTAAAAACCTTTTCAGGTCTTGACAATTCCATATATAAGCGTATAAGTTCTTATAGTCAAGAGGTAAAAATGAAAAAATATAAATTTAAAACGAAACCCTTCGATCATCAGATGACAGCGCTCCGTGATTCGTGGGACGCAAAGTATTATGCACTGTTTATGGAGATGGGTACAGGTAAATCTAAGGTGGCTATAGATACGATGGGGGCCTTATATACAGAGGGCAAAATAAACGCAGCACTTATTATATCGCCCAAGGGGGTATACGATAACTGGGTGCAAGGCGAGATACCGACACACTTGTCGGAGGACATACCCATTAATATGGTGCGATGGCAACCCTCCAGTGCGCAATGGTTTCAGAAACAAATGAAAACGTTGGTATATGAAAAGTTTGATGGCCTTAAAATATTTGTGATGAACACCGAAGCGTTGTCCACGCCTCGCGGGACGCAGGCGGCACTTACGTTTCTTGAGGCTAATGATGAGAACATAGTGATAGTAGATGAAAGCACGACTATTAAGAATAGAAGTGCAAACCGTACAAAGAATATATTAGAGATGAAGGGACTGTCTAAGTATAGACGTATACTTACCGGCTCTCCCGTGACCCGTAGTCCTATGGATTTGTTTAGCCAATGTATGTTCTTATCTACTTTGGCACTAAACTTTCAGAGTTTTTATGCGTTTCAAAACCGCTATGCGGTGTTGCAAAAGCGTTTTATGGGACCGCGATCCTTTAATGAAGTGGTAGGATACAGACGATTAGATGAGCTCAACGAAAAGCTCGAGGCGTTTAGTAATCGTGTGTTGAAAGAAGATTGTCTGGATCTGCCGGATAAAATGTATGTACGCCGTCTTGTTCCATTATCCGAGGAGCAGAAACGGTCGTACACGGAGATGAAACGTTTGGCCCTTACCAAGCTTGACAATGGCGAATTAGCCACGACACAGAGCGTGCTGACACAGATCATGCGTCTGCAACAGATATGCTGTGGTCATATACAAGATGATGAGGGTAATACAGTGAGTTTCGCAAACGGGCGGTTGAAAGAACTGCTCGATATATGTGAAGAAGTACAGGGAAAAGCTATCATTTGGGCGACATATACCTACGACATCCAACAGATAGCGAAGGCCCTGCGCGACCGCTTTGGGCCCGAAGCGGTTGCAACCTACTATGGTGAAACCCCACAAGAGGAGCGTCAAGAGATTGTACAACGTTATCAAGACCTTGAAGATCCCCTACGTTTCTTTGTGGGGCAACCAAGAACGGGTGGGTATGGTATTACTTTGACCGCCGCAAGCACGGTGGTGTATTATAGCAACAGTTATGATTTAGAAATACGTTTGCAGTCTGAAGACAGAGCGCACCGTATTGGTCAGACGAACAAGGTTACTTATGTAGATTTAGTAGCGCCAGAAACTATCGATGAAAAGATACTACAGGCCCTGAGAGAAAAGATAAACCTTGCACAACAAGTGTTGGGCGAAGACGCTAGGTCTTGGATTTCTTAGTCTTTAGTACAGACCGGATAGTTTTGGCTTGCTTTGCGTGTAGCTTAGAAGCTTTGTTTAGGCCTTTGACTACTTTCTTTAGCTTTTTTTGATTATTTTTTTTCATTTTTTCTAGGCCGTCCTCTTTTTCGTTTTATTTTTGGCTCGGAGATCTTCTTTGGCCTTCCTCGCGATTTGAGCTTGTCTGTTTTTGTTTTGAACTTTGGCTCGTTGTTCGAGGACGGTGAGGATTTGGATCTTCCTAGCAAACGGTTTATTAACTCTTTTAACTTTGCGAACAGTTGCTTCGGCATCTGCCACAGTGGCAAATTTAATAGAGACGGTGTCTTTGGGGTTTTCATCGGTATATAATCTCCTTCCTGACCCTTTTGGTTTCTTTCCAGTGCCTTTTAGGGGGTCCTTGCTCATGCACGTAAGCTGCCTATTCCTTGTATCAAATCGGCATCTTCTGGAAATAAAGCAGCAAATCGGCGCCTGTCAACTTTTTGATTTTGCGCAGGCGGGGAAAGATTTACATTTATTAAAGACTCATTAGAGGGTAGCGTGTTCTGATTGACAGGAGCCGTGTTTTGATTAATTGGCCCTTGTCTAGGTGGTATCATAGGTGCCCCTTTTTTCTTCATTTCTTCTAATTGTCTTTGTTTTAATAAAAATCGTTCACGCTCTGCGTCGCCCTCTGGAGTAATAGCCTCTCCAACTTTTGGAACAGATATAGGAATACCCTGACGCGCAATGTTGCCAAATGTTTTCGAAAGGTTCTCAATAATAGTATCTATAACTCTTTTTTTATCACGTTCTGTTTTTGGTTTTTTCAACAGTTGTGCAACCGTATCAGGCTCAAGAAAAATTGTAGATATTTTTTCTAAATTTTTAACTTGCGGTATTTTCAAAAGAAAATCTGTCACAGCATTTTTACCAATACCTGCGGCTGTGATTGAACCCGGCCCACCGGCACCACCTGTTAATGTTTGGTACGTTTTCGTACCAAGAGCTGAACCACCAATACCAAAATAAAAACCCAAGAGCGGCCCGGCTTTCTCTACGAAATCAGGGTCATTTATATTTCCTGCTTTTTCCGCCGCTTTTATTTTAAGTAACTGACTGGTCATCAAACGTATTCTGTCAAACTCTGTTTTAGAAAATATGTCGTAAGTTTTTACAATATCCATTAGGGAGTAATTAGGGTCTTTTTTTAGAGGGCCGTACAAAACTTTAGCAAAAGATTCAATATCAAAGTCTCCCTCACCTCCCGATTTCATAAGAGCGTGTTGTATGATTGATCTTTTAAAACCATCATTAATATCTTCTAAATTTAAATCGGCATCTGCAACGTTTTTTGCTTTTCTACCGGCAGCATTGAAAGGTTTAAATTGAGGTAAACTTATACCTACCTTTTGCGCGGTTTCTTTGGGAGCAGTGCTTAAACTAAAATATTGATTTAGAGATTTAACTGGATTTGACCCATTGACTGCTTCTGCTAAAGCAACCGTCGGGGACGCACCGTTAAGAAGAGATGATAAAATAGTTTGTTTTTTATGTTCTTCTAAAACTTTTTTCCGTCCAAACTTAAAGCTTTCTAAGGTATTTTTAGCGGAAACAACATTGTCTAAATCAATAATTAAACCGGGAAGCTGTTCTAATACCTGCGCGTTGTCTTTTTTAAATTTTTCTAATTTGTTAGCGTCTAACACCAGAGTCATGGTTCCTGTTTCGGGATCAAAGACCTCGCGTCCCACCGTTTCTTCCATGCGCCGTAAGAAATTATCGGTTAGTTTATTCATGGTAGTAAATATGGGTTCATCATCATCCATCTCAACAAAATCAGTATCGCGTCTTAATGTTTCGCTCACCTTTATGTCTTGCTCATCTAAAAATTCACTTAACGTGTTTAATTGCCTAAGTCTGTTTAAGGTTAAAGAGGGGTTCTTTTTTACAAACAACTCAAAGGTAACCTCGGCAGGTAAAACCTCTCCTCCTGCTTTATCTTTTTGAAAAGCTTTTCCAAGTATAGCACGAGTGTAAACATCATTTTTAGCTCTTGAAAACGCCCGCGCGGTGTTGTAGGCATCGCCAAAACCATCAACATCTAAATCATCAAGCAAAGCTTCAGCAAACTTACCTACTCGTTTAGCGAGGTGAGCGGTTGAGGGTTCTGCTGCAAATCCTCTTGCTAAAGAAAGAGCTGTCGATCGTACCTCAACCAAACGTGCTGCGGAGATAGCTTGTGCATCAACCAAGGGAGATTGTGCTCGAGTGCGTGCACGTTGCGTTGCGGTTACTTTTGATGCCGATAAATCACCGTAAGCGTTTAAGGCACTTAACAGCATTCTTTCTTCTTTTGTTGCTTCATCTCCGGTCAAGCCCAAATTTCTATAAGCGTATGTTCTAAAAAAGTCTACTTTTGCATCGTCATCTAAACCTTTAGATTCACGCAGAGCTTGTTTTAAAGCACTCTCCTCTTCAAAACCTGCTAATTTTATTTGAAAATTTTCTGCTGTTTTTTGAAACTTATTTATGGTTTTTTGTTCTTCTTTAGTGAAATTTACTAAAGGTTTTAAACCAAGATCCTCTCGTGCATTTGCAATAAAATCAGTAAGAACCTTAACTTTTTTCTCAAAATCTTGTCGTACCGCTGCGTCTTTTGGTAAAATTTTGTTCCAAGTTTTTAAAAAATTTGGTAAGTCATCACTTTTGGCATTTGGACCTATAGGTTGTATCAAGGGCACCGACCCAACCTTATCCCAAAAATCGCTTTCTTTCTTTTTAACACTGTTTAACGTGTCCTCTAAGAGAGAAAACATTTGAACAGATATGTCCGCTTTTGATTTAGACCCCGCCTGACCGGGTTGCGCTTTTAATTTTTCCGCAGCTTTTAAAAAATTCTCAAGCTTTTCTTCATAGGACATTTGTAATGTATTTTGAAACATTGACTCTCTAATTTCAGCCGCTGCTTTAAGACTTTGATCGTCGCCTTTATCTTCGAGAGCTTTTGTTAAACCTAATAAAAACGCTTCTGCTTTGGTTGCATTTTGTTTTCGTGTGGCATCTAACGTTTGGTTTTGTTTAGCTTTAACAGATTCGATAGCCATGATAAGTGGATCGCCACTTTGTTGGGCGGCGGTAAACTTGATACCGGGAAAAGCATCCTCAAGTTCTTTTATAAACGTTTCATCTGTTAGATTTCTTATAAGTTGATCATAGCCCTCATCGGTTCCATACAGCTTATATGTCTCGTTTATTTTGGTAAATAGGTTTTCCTGAGATTTATCTACGATAGCGCCTGTAACGTCTGTTTTTTGTAAATTTTTCAAGGCATTTGGAACCACCCGTAAAAAGGTAGAGTAAAAGGTATTAGCCCCTAAAAACTCACTAAATAGACGAGGACCTATCGAGCCCGGAAACATCGACTCCGAATAATACGCACCAAGAGAGGCGCCTGCTCCTGACGTAAGTTCTGCACCGGCCAATGGTATCGGTGATTTTTTCGCTAAGGTTCCCGTTCCAGATATCATATCCTCAAAAACTTTTAGCATTCTAGTCTGAAAGGCAGGCGAAGCGCCCTCTGCTAACTTAGAAACAGCCGCGTTGTAACCTAAATCCACAGTATCCTTAAACATCCACGGTGCAAAAATAGATCCTGTAAAAGCACCCAGTGTGCGATACGCTTCGTGTGCCGCTTTAGAGGTTGGTGTTATTGGATCTTTAGGCCCTAAAAAAGCATCTTCAATTTTTTCTCCTGCATAATAAGTTATTCCGGCCGATGCTAGAGAAGCAGCACCTGTTGCAAGAAACGCCGCAGGGACGGCAATAGGAGCCAAAGGTCCGGAGGCCGCCGCTGCGGGTATTAATCTTGAGCCAACTATGCCTGCTGTTTTTACTCCTGCATACGTTGCCGGTGCTGATTTAGCAAGCTCTGTAAAAAAAGGTCGAGCAAAATCCGCCTGTTTAGCATTAGAAAAAAGAATGTTTATGTCTTGGTCTGTAAGTTGACGATCTACTGGTTTTTTACCCGCATACGCCGGTATGTAATCTAGTATTTTTGCTTTACCGGATCGAAGCAGCTCGTAAGACAAGAAGTTTGGATCTTGTTGTATTTCTTCCTTAAAATCAGAAGCACTAAAAACATTTACCAAATCCGTAGCTAAAGCTCTTGGGGCATCCCCTTTTTCCCCCTTAGTCGCTTCTGTTTTAATTATTTTATCAACATCTTCTTGTCTCAAGATGTAAGGTTGAATACCTATTGTGGCATCTGGTCTAAGATTAGTGAAAGTTGGAGTTTCTTCAGCCATTATTATTACCTTGGTCGATCTGCATCTAAATAAATAGTTTGGTTATCCGTAGGTTGTTGTTGAAAAGTTTGCGTTTCAGCATCTCCCACAGCACTACCGTCTATGCCTCGTTCAAATAAAGCTATAGCACCGGTTAGTTCACCTAATATTGATTCTAGTCCTGCTTTACTTTGTTTTGCTGTTGTAATATCCGGTTTTAAAAAATCTTTTGGATTATTAATCATAGAAATCACTTTGTTATAACTTATTGCAATTTTATTTCTTGTAGCCATAAGAGCGTCACGGGCGCCCACACTTGATTTTAAGGCGGCGCCTGTAAATTTTTCTACATCTTGTTGTAGAAGATTTAGATCAAGGGCAAATACTCTTCCGTTCAACTCATCTCTTGCGGTTGCAATAATTTTTGTTGCTAATCTATCCAAAGCTAGATCAGCATTTGATAAATTTTTACCGGAAAGGCCGGCGTAACCACTACCATACCCTGATATATCTTTAATTTGACCGGCTACTTTATTAAAAAATCGGGTAAAAGCAGAATTAAAACCAAATGATTTGGATAAATCTTCTCCATTAAATATAAAGGTATCTTTATCTTTAAACTTTGTATAATCGGGCTTACCGTCGTCAGTAAACGTGATTTTTGGTAATAAATTCACCTCTTTTTCAAGCGCAGAGTTTGGCAAACTTTGGCTTGTTCCAAACTTTGCTTTTCTTGCGTTAATAGCATTTTGCCAATCTTCTGAAATTTGACCTCCGGGTCTGTCTACAAAACTTCCGTCAGCCGAGCTCCAAGACGATTTTGTGGCGGTTAAGTTATTAAGAACTAATTCAATCGTATTGTTTTGTGTTCGGTTTGTATCGCCATTAGCGTAAGCGTCTGCTAGACCTATGTTACTGGATAACCATGTTACGTAAGCTCCATCCTCTCCGGGTACATCAAGCATCTTACTTGCCGCAGCTTCAAGTTCAAATCTCTTTCCGTCTAACTCTGATTCTTTTTTCTTTAACTCTAATAACTCTTTATCATTAGCGGTTTTCTGCTCTAATTTATTTTTTTCAAGCGCAAGCCTATTACTTTCTATTTCAGATTTTAAATTATTATTGATCGCATCACGTTGTAACGTTCGCTCATGGTTTGCTAAGTCTGATTTTTCATTTAACTCTGCATTAAAACCCAACTCATTTAATTTTATATCAGCACGAATATTAATTATCTTCTTGTCAAGCGCAAATTTTGCATTCTGTAATTCTAGGCTTGCGTCTTTTTCAAGACCTATAGTAACCGTCTTAAGCGCTTCTTTAAGTTCAAACTCCTTTGATAACAGGGCATTTTTATTGTCATTTAAGATAGCTATTTTAGCTTTTTCTCTTTCCGCATTATTTTTAGCTAACTCCTCTTCTAATGTACCTTTAAGTTTAATATTTGATTCGCTTTGCACATTTTTCATGTCTTGAAGCTTAATCTTAATTTGATTATTTAAAACATCATTTTTAGCAATCAATTCATACTTATTTGCCTGAAGCTTTAAATTCTTTTTACTCTCTAGTTCTGTTTCTTCTCTGAGAAAAGCTAATTTAAATGCATTTTCTTCTTCTAATTTTTTTGCATCCGCTGCTGCTTTTGCCGTCGCAGCGGCAGCATCTCTATCCGCTTTCTCTTTAGTTGCAAATCGTGTTTCTGCTGAGGTTATAGCAGAAGCCATGATTGCCTTATCCTGTGCTTCTTGCACGGCCTCTTTATCGCCTAAAGCCTGCGCGCGGGCTCCAATAGTTTGAGGAAGTTTTGTTGATCGAGCCGCCATAGCTAATCTTTCCGCCGGACTCAACCCGGGTCTTTCTCCCTCCATAGGTGCAGCAAAAGCTAAAGCTGTGTTTGCAATGTCAAATAATATTTGTGCTTTAGTTAAATCTTTCTGGCGTTGTAAGGAAGCAGGATCACTTAACAAAGGCTGTCTTACTGCCATAGCTTGCTGAATAAAGGGCGATATGGGTTGTCCTTTGAGACTCGCAAAGGGTTTATTCCCTGCAACCCCACCGGGTGCAAGGTATTGTATCGGGCGGACTTCACCGCCTTTGTTAAAATTTACGGGAGCAGTCCCGCCGGCCTCCGTCATCGGCGGTTCGGGAACCGTGGACATTATGCCCCCGGCCATCGGCCCCTCCATGGGTTGCGTCATCTCTTGCTGTGCAAGCTGACCAATACCTTGATCTACATTTGCCAACATCATAACGGGCTGCACTAAGGTCAACACGGACTCTGGTGTCTGTCCCGCGTCACCCGCCCCGACAACTCCGGCTAGTTCCTGCCGTCTTTCTTCAAGGGTGGCCTGATCGCCACGCATGGTGTTCATAACCTGTTCGTAGTTCTGTGCCTGATCTAAGTCTCCTATACCACCGGCGGCCTGTGCTAGAGCGCTCTGCACAACATTTGGATCAAGCTGATCTTGTGGGGCTTCCATAGGCATGGGAGCTTGTTCTGGTGCAGGCATTGGCATCGGAGGCGCTTGTGGCGGCATTGGCATAGCCATTCCCCCTTCTTGAAAGTTTTGTAGATCTTGAACACCTCTATCCAAAAACCGCATTTGTTCATTTAGACCTTCTAACTGTGCTCCTCTACCCTCTACGTTTTTTTGAAGAGCTTGTGCTTGTTGCATAGCTCTTTCTGTTTCTTGAGAAAGCTGATACTGTTCAAACTTTTGTAGAGCGATCTCTCTTTGTGCAGGAGGCAAGTTATTTAAAGAAGAAAAAGGTATACCTGTCACGGCCTCAAATATATCACCACCTTGGGCCATACCTATTGGTCCACCGTATTGTTTCTCTATTACACCGCGTCCCATTAGTATATCTTTTTGGGTTATCTTGCCGTCACCGCTAAGATCAGGAAACGCTGCGCCTCCGTCTGCATAAGCTTGTACGGGCCTGCCCACATCAAACATCGGACGTTGGCCCACAGAGCCAAGATCCACTCCAAATCGTTGATTTGCCATATCGCCTACCTCTCCTATAAATTCGTTCACCTCACCTTGGTTTTCTTGTGCTAACTCTTGGTTTAAATATTGACCCAACCCGGACAACGGACCTGATTGCCCTGCCTGCATCATACCAATTCCGTCCATCCTCATATCGTTTACCGCAGGGGTGGCTACCATAGGTTGTCTTTCTCTTCCAAAGAAACTCCCAAGGGTGTCCAAGGAGGGTAAGGAATTTCTATGCCGTTCTTGAGCAAGTTCGTAGCTTGCTTTATCGCGCATATACTGGTCCATATCGCCCATAAATATTGGTGGAGGAGAGCTCATCCGAATAACCCCGCCTGTTTAGCCCCGCCATACGCGGACAATCCTGCTACACCCAGACCAAACAACTGTTGCGCCGGAGATACATCGGGACGTTGTACCTGAGATAGTGTCATTTGTGATGTTGGAGCCCCTTTGTATATATCAGACAAGAAACCAAGACGTTGATAGGGCTCATAAAGCTGTGCCATATCGCTCTTACGCTTTGCTTCCAACTCAGCCTGTTGCTGCAACTGTTGCTGTTTACCAAGTTGAAACTGTGTTTGTATATCTCTCAACGCACTTTGCTGTGCTAACTCACCGATTCCGGCTCTTTGTACCCCAAGCTGTCCAAGAGTGCTTGCGCCTTGTAGCCCTAACGCACCAATACCCTGTGCGGCCTGTAGCTGCCTAGCTCTCTCACGCTCTGACGCCTGTTGCGCCTGTAAAAAGTTTTGAGCTTGCGCTTGTGCCAACGCCTGCGCTCGGTTTCTACCTATTTCGGTCTGTTGGATGCCTGCTCGACTGCCCCCAAACGCACCGGCTTGCGCGGCCTGTAGTCCGGCTTGCGCGGATTGTGTATCAAAAGACCGGTTTATCTCATCAAAAACAGCTTGTTGGTAAGGGTTCATGTACTGAGACATTTGATCGCCCGTTACACCACTGGCCCCTGTTCTATACATAGTGCCGGCATCACCTACAGCACTTGTCACCATTCCCGGTACTTGGTCCATGGTTGTTTTTGCGCCTTGAATAAACTGTTGATAGCCACCAATACCACCGCTTGCCGGTGAGGCGGCAGTTAGCGCGGCGTCCTGTAGACCGGACATACCCGCAACCATCTGTTTAGGCACTGTTATTCTTTGATCCGCTAGTTTCTTTGCGCTTTCAAGTAAACCAAGTTTATAGGCCTCTATTTCTGGGGCCTCTCTCGCAATCTGGGTTTGTGTTTCAGTCGCCATTACGCCCTCGCCTTTGCTTCAAAGTTACGCATCATCGCATACATATTTTGTATACCTTTTTCATTATTACCGCCACCGGCACCGTTTACCGCATCCGTTGTCATTACAAACTCACCGGGCATTAACATGGCTCTTACACTGTCTTTACCCTGCGTTCCTTCGTCCATACCTATGCCACCGTTGCGTCGTGGAAAAGCCTCTCCTCCCTCAGCCGCATACTGCACTGGTGGGCTCGGGCTAAACCCAAATCGTGTCGGGACCATGAACGGGGGTTGTGCGCCTACAATATCGGTGCCCTGCACGATATACTTACCTCTGTTTTTATCTATAAGATCCTGACCTGTTTTAAAATCCTCAAGCTCATCTACTTCAGGCGCATCAAAGAAACCACCTGCTGCGGCTAAGGTAGTCCCTGCCGCTATATTACCGACATTGCTACTTAAAAACCCTCTTGTGTTAGCAGCGTTTGCAAGTTTTGTAGCCTCCTCTATTTTCATGCCGGGGTTTTGATTCATAACGTCAAGTGCAGAAACTTGTTTTGAAGGAAAAAAAGCTTCTTGAAGGTTACCTTGTTTTAAATTTTCCACAAACCCTGTTTGTTGAACGGGTATATTTTCTCCTGTAGTTGGATTTGTAAAGCGTGGATCTTTCATCAAGTCAGATATACCCGAATCTGCTTGTTGTGTTATTTTTGCATCAGCTTTTACTTGGTCTAAAACAGTAGGTTTTTTAGTAGGAACATTGACTTTTGTTGCTCCCGTAACATCTGTCATCGTTTTTGGCGGCGATAATATCTGAGCGAGTTTTGTTTGATCGCCAAAAGGATTTGTTGTGAATGCTGCTTTTGCACCTTCCGCTCCTCCGGCTAGGAACGACCCTGCTCCGCCTACCGCACCGGCAGTAAGAGCACTACCAAAAGCCTCTTCTAAACTTTCACCTTGTATTAAACCGCCAATACCTGCGCCGATTGCAGACCCATAAACAGGACCAAGAAAGTAAGCACCGGCTATCGTCAATACAGGCTTGGCTACTTTACGTATGACATCGCCGACCTTATCAAATATATCCTTTAGAAAAAACTCAGGTAAACCCGTCTCAGGGTTTATAGAGTTGGAATTAGTGCCCACTACATATCTTTCTGGGTCTTCGATACCCATATCTTTAAGGTGATTAAAGATAGAGTCTTTTAGTTTTGGATTTTTATCTATAAGTGCCTTCGGGACAACAAGCTCGCCTGTTTCAGCATGAACGAGCTTGTCATCACCGTAGCGGCCGTAGGAGGCCATGCGCACTGCAACATCTTGGATAGCGCCTAAGCCGTCCGAGCCAAAGTTTTCTTGGGCCTTCTCTTTATATAAAGCTTCTTTTTCGTGGTCTTCCAGATAGAAGTCAGCGATACCGCCGACTGGAAATGAAAAGGTTTTAAGTGCTTCAGCCATGTCTATCCTATGGTTACCGTAACTGATCCTAACCCACTTGTCGCTGAATTACTAGCGCAATGTGGTCGGTCTACCTTACTTATCTTAACAAATCCGTCAACTTCAAACAAGGCGCCGTTCTCTAAATCTTTGTCATGGCCCGACGGTAAATTAGTAAAGGTCAGTTTCGTGGCCCGTGATTCGCCGGGATTGCGCTGTTGCTCAACAAACAAAGCAAAAGATCTTACTATATCCGAAAAGTAATTCGCATCGTATTGTTGTGGTGGATAAGGAAAAAACGGTGCGGGTATATTACGTGTGCTCATTATCTACGTCCATCTGGTCTTACATCAAGTCTTGGTGTGCCTAGTCTCCACATAACACCGGTAACGTCACTTTCAACACGAAAAGCAAAAGAACGACCGCGTAACCGTACATGAAGCTGCTCGGTAAAGAGCTCGACAGGTGATGATACAGACTGCGCTACTTGATTACTGGCTGTTTCGTTAAACGTGACCCCCGGAAAATTACGGGTTTTTACAACCATATTGACACGCGGTGTCTCATTTGTGCTGTCTCTAAACGTGATATCAGGCAGAACACGACGAACTAGTGTAAATTTTTCGCCGTCACCAATGTCCATTTGACTGGATTCTACATTGGCCGATATAGCAGAAGGAGGATTAGTGCTACCGTCATCCTGCCCAAACTCGTGGTAATATAATTTATTGTCAGTGCTCGCGGCTATCGGATACTGATTAATACCGCGATCCACCCATGCGGTGCGGTTTAATGTGCCAAAGTACCAGAGCTTCTCCTGATAATTATATATTACATATCTGTCATTTGTGTTGCTGCTCTTCGATGGATAAAACCACCATACCTCACCATAAGAACTGTTGTGCCCCGAATATACCTTACCTATCTGGTCCCGGTTAAAATCACTAAACACATAATCCAACACGGTGCAGGGTAGGCGTTGCACGGTACCGCCGTATACATAGAACTCTTTTGATCCCATCCAGAATACAAAGTCATTCACAGCAACCGCTGCGTTTGGACTGGCTATTGTAATATTTCGTGATATCTCGGTCAGACCAAAGGTAAAGGGTGGCCCCAAGAACTGCATACCGTGAAGGGATACATCGGTAAATACCAGTATTTGCTGCTTGGTCTGTATGGCCACCACAATCTCCGAACCGGTGGATATTCGAAGCTCTCCCGCTGTATTTGTCGGCGATGTTTGAAAATCAAGTAAGCTTTCTTGTGAACCAAAGCGTATAAGTAGAGGGTCTTGTGTCCCGATTGATGTCTCGCCGTCACAACCAAAGGCTATAACATGACGGTCTTGGTCCGATACCATAATTTGTTTGGCAACCGTTGGCGCTAGATTAGACCCTGATAATGAAGAAAGGGCCACGGCCCGTGATGAGGTACCCGCTGTTCTGTCCCAATAGAATATACCGCCGTTTTTGATATTTAATAATAAGTCCTCACCAAAGTTATCGTGCGTCCAATTTGTTAACACCGCCCCCGATACTGTGCCTTCTGCCGGCATACCCCAACCAAAAGCGGCTTCTATTACAGCATCATTGTCCACGTGTGCTGCGGCTGTTGTACTAAGCGAGCCCCGTATCAACCCCGTAAAGGTGGTAGAGGTCTTGCCTGTGTATTCAATAATCTCGTCATTTATCTTGATATAACCGGTGGCCGTAAAGTTTGCCGCGGAGTCTACCGTCACCGTCGTAGCTGTTGCTGATAAGCCGCTACCATCGTTTATCAAAGTTACCGTGTCGTCGGCTGTTGTTGCGTTGCCCAAAACTAAGCGTACAAGCTCCCCGTCAGAATGAACCGCCGCAGTTGTACCGCCATGAGCTCGTGTAACGGTAAGTGTGTTGGTCGAAATACCACTAATCAACATGAGCTCGCCACCAACATCTATAACGTCAGAGGTAGACATACCCGTGGCACTTGTGACATCTACACCTGTTTCCGACGCATCAAGATCTTCGTTTAAAGTTGTTGTAATCTCGTTGGTATCCACACCGTTCCATACACCGGCACCCCAACCTGTGCCAAAGAAGTTTGTATCGAGGCCCGTGTTTACCTGATAGGCACCTACGGTAGAGCTACCACCGTTGCCTGTGTCCGATCCGTTTGCTGTAACACTTACAGTAATGCTGTATATATTGTTGTTTGTAACAGCCGTTATTTGATGTTCAGCGTTTAGTATTGCTGCCGTAACATTACCGCCCAACGATGCAGCGGCAGAAAACGTAACAAAATCATTTAGATTAGCGCCGTGAGCCGCATCGGTTACCGTAATAACAGAACTCCCATTTGTTGCCGCAAAGGTTACATCCCCCGCACCGGTTGTAGAACGCACAGGTGTGATATCGTTATACTGACCACCATCGGCTATATAATATTTAAGATTTGTGCCTATACCTAGATATTTTGTAGCATCCAAAGCCACCCAACTAAACAATGCACGACAGGTGCCTAAAAACGTGTTGTCACTGTACGTGGACCACCCGCCTATCTTTTCTACATTACCAAACCGAAAACGTATCTTATCGCCATTAAACCAACCGCCCTCATTAGAATATGACGTTGATTCTCTATTGATACCGGGTTTAAATTTAAGCGCAGTTAAGGGCATCAGCCGGGCCTTAGTTGAACAGCTACGTAAGTAAACTGATTGCCGGATATAGTAGCACCTGCGGGCAATAAAGTAGCGAAAACATCAAAGGTGCCACCATCACCATCGCGCATACTTAAAGTGTGTGCGGAACCTCCAATAGTGACGGTAAAGTCGCCCCCACCGGAACTTGTAGTTCTACCCGAAATAAATGTGGGGTAGGTGCTCGCCGTAAAACTTGTGGCAGTGCTAGAGGATATTGCGGATGACGAGTTTTGTAGAAAGTCATTCTTTATAGAAATAGTCGGTGTAGTACCTCCCGAAGACTCTATAGGATCTGTTGCTCCTACCGAGGTCAACCTTGCATTTAATTGTGTCTGTATATTACTGGTTACACCATCGGTGTGATTTAACTCGGCGGTAGTAGCCGTAACACCATCCATAAGATTCAATTCATCTTTCGTGGCTGTAACACCGTCCATAATATTTAATTCAGCAGCGGTGGCTGTAACCAATGTGCCTCCAAGCTTCAACCCATTTGAGGTATCATGGGAGGCAATGTCCACATCAGTAGAGCCATCGGCAAACGTTACACTACCTGTAACAACAAGCTTATCTGTGCCATCCTCGTCATACTCAATAGTAGCGTCTTGATCGTTACCGAAATGTATTTTTTTATCGTCAGCAATATAGATGTCACCAAACTCTGCGGAGGTAGATCCAATATCGGCACCTCCAGAGGTATCCGGTAAAATAGAGGTGTTTGCTGTTACAGTGGTAAATGTACCTGCGGCCGGTGTTGTACCCCCAATCACGGCACCATCTATAGCCTGACTGTTTACAAATAAAGCGGTTAGGTCTGTTACGGCAGCTCCAGAACCTGCACCATCTGCGAAAACAATAGCGCCCTTACCCGCGGCCACACTAACGTCAGCGCCTGATCCTTGCGTAAAAGTCGCCGTTTGACTTGTGCCGTTCTTAACAAAATAGAGTTTGTCTGCATTGTTTGGGCTAATAGTAATTGTGTTTGTGCCAGAGGGCGATCCGGCTAATACCAAAACCTTAAACATACCATCCGACAAGCTACCGTCACTCGTGGTTAAAGTATGTGTTGTACCAGACAGGGTTATAGTGCCCACACCGTTTATAAGTCTGTCTACAATATCAAAGTTATTATTTGTTGTGGTGCCCCAAGCACCGGCTTGTTCACCAAGACCGATCTTTTCTATGCCACCATTATCTGTGTATGTTGATCCCATATCTTACCTCTTATGCTACTTCTGTCCAAGTCTGCGAGACGCCTGTGGTTTTTTCGGACCATGTTGGGCTGCTCGATGGCGTTATAGCCGTGTAAGACGTTCCCGGAGCAGGAATTACTTTACCCCATACTATAACACTTGTTAAAGAAAGTGTAGCAGAAATTCCTGTTAATGTCACATTGGCCGCCCCTGTCACAGAGATTGATCCCAACCCTGTTGTACCGGCTAACCCTGTAACATCTACTGCGCCTACCCCTATTGTTGTAACAGATCCTACCGCTGATGTTCCGTTTACTCCTGATAAGGGAACAAAAGCTCCCGGTAGCTGTGCAAACGCTACCTCTGATATGGAGCTAAAGCCAAGCATTAGTCAGCGTCCTTGATGGTCAGTGTGCCTTCCTTTACTTGTTTAAGTATCTCTTGATAGTCTGAATTACCCTCATCCATAGGGACAGACATCAATGCGTTTGAATTATTAAGCGTTATAAAGATGGAAA
>VMHT01038168.1_pt1 | contig 56612 bp, 67 predicted proteins | sample 4693611 | NCBI WGS metagenome assembly VMHT01 (sample SAMN12280063, study PRJNA550983) | marine metagenome | isolation source: seawater sampled from same location over 5 years 0.02-0.2 micron viral filtrate | place: USA: collected off the coast of southern California halfway between the port... ... | reverse complement strand
TTATAGACCAACACGCCATACCTGTACTTGCCAGTAATGATTATAAGATTAGCAAAGATAGCGCTAATTTTGTGGTGGGTGCCGCACAACAAATGCGCCAAACCTCCCGAGGGTTGGTTCAGCGCGTCAGTAACATGGATGTAGTGGATATTGGATAAGGCAGTGTGGTTGTTGTTTTGTGTGCTATCTGCCACACCGGACAATGTTGACACGAAGCCCGTAGTCACAACAGAGTGGATGTCCACTTGTCATGTAGAACTCACAGAGCACCTATTTGATTATCCGTCAGATAGGTGCTTTTGTGTTGAGTTGGATTCTAATTAGCGTAAAAGTCGTCCACCGTTTGTGAAGATTGTCTAGATTCTTCTAGCATTCTATTAGTTTGCTCTGCGTCAGTTTCTCTGTATGTTTCCATAGATACTTTTGCTATGGCACTTCCAATAGCACCCTTTCCAAAAAACATTATTTTAAGTCTTTCGGCCTGTGTCATGGGCTTACCTGTGCCTGTTATAGCTTTAACAAATTCATCATTCGCCATTAAACGCGCTATACGAGCTTGCGAACCTAATCTAGCTAGCCCAGCTATAAATTTAGCAGGGTCTACAGTAAACATATTACCAATAATTTGAGCACCAGCAAGTGCAGAACCTGCGTCCGCTCCTTTAGTGTTGATAACAGCAGCATATTCAGACAAAGCATCAAATACTTTTTTATCTTGCTGTGTAAGAACTTCACCGTACAAACCTGATTTATTAATTTTATCTAACACATTTATTAAATTATCTGCATTAACAGTAATCTGTCCTGCATCAGCATACACAGACCTTTTTGTAGCTTCTACTAAAACACCACTTTCTTTAGATATAATGTAGTTGAGCACTCCGGCACGTAGATTTTCCCTAACTTTGTTTTTTGCCTCTGTGCCCGATGCTCTGCGTATAGGTGCAGTTAATTCATTAAGTGCTATACGGATATCTTTAGAATCCCCAGCTAACGCCATTTCAACAACTTCTGCTATTTTTGTATTTGGTGGCATCACCGCTACTTGTTCAATGGTTCCTCCGTATTGAATTCTGGCAATATACTCCGCATCATTTCTAATTACTTGTTCTATTTCTTTAGTAATTCCAAGCGCTTCAAGTTGTCTAGGCCCAAAAGATTCCAAGAAATCTACCACAGAAGTGCTAGATTCTTTGTCTGATTGCATAGTTGGAAGACTTCTACGTAACTTAGAACTAATTACCGAGGCAAAAGCTTCCTTAAGCTCTGTAGCACCGGTAAAATTTTTATCTGTTGTTATTTTTGAAATGTTTTCTCGTACGTAGGCTTCTTGCGCGTTAATGTTTTGCATTGTTGTAGCTGCCGCTTGGCTTCTACCTTTGCCTCCAGGCATTGTAGTAAGTGCTTCAGCTAACTCGGAGGGGTCATCTGTGCCTCCCTGCATAGTTTTTATACGGGCCTCTGTCTGCAGAGGAGTGTCTAATGTTGTAATAGTATTTCTATAAAACGTATTAGCTTCTGCTAGTTCTTCTGCAATCCCTTCAACAGGGTCAACGGGCTTGCCTATTAATTCAAGCAGGGCATCTCGCATATCTTTAGATGCATTATACAACCTAGGATTTGGTTGAGTTCCTGCCTTAGAATATATTTCATACGACAGTTCTCCAAATCTACTAGCGTACATTTGCAATATTTCAGCGGGACTGTCTATGTTTTTAGATTCAATTTTAATTCCTGGATTTTCTTCCATAAATTGTTTTACGGCTGCGGGCACTTGCTGCCTACTTAAGAAACGAGTGCCTGTTTTGTCATCAAACTTACCCAACAAAAGAAGACTTTCAGCAAGGTTGTCAAACATTCTTTGACCACGTTCTTCAGGTGTTCGCGCACCTGAAATAAGTGCTGCTTTTTCTTCTGGGTCTCTGACGACAGGTGTTTGAGGCAATAGAGTTTTAATTTCTTCAGGAATTTGTGCCCTAATATCATCTAAGTTGTATTTTGAATTTTTTAATTTATCAAAAACATTTGCATACAAACCTCTTGACTCAAGAGCACGTAATTCTCTAAACAGTTTATCCAAAGAATTTAAATTTTCACCAATCTGGGATAAATCTGGTCTAACATTTCCAGGTGTATTCCTAATAGTTTGTAATGTTTCTCCTATTCCTGTTAGTGCATTTCTAAAGGAATCAAAGTTTCCCTCCCCTATATTATCTTTATATTTTGTAAGATACGATACAAGAGATTGCATCTGTTCTCTTGTTTTAAGGCCAATTGCAAGAGATGTTTGCTCTGTTAGTGCAGCAATACGATTAATAATTTTTCCGGGTGATACCTGTTGAAGCATAAGCGGGATAAGAGGAACACCTACATCTAGCTCGCCACCTGGAAGAGTTTCTGCAACAGTTTCCTGTGCTCTAACAGATGACTCATATACATCAGGCTTAATGCTACCCTTACTTCTAAGATTACCTATGGCCAATTTCATTTTATCCATAAGTCCTAGAGGACCACCAAATATAAGTTCCAAACCCCCCATTAATTCCCTAGATGCACCACCTGTCCCCGCACTCTCTGAAAGAACACCGGATAGGGGCGTGAATATTTGATTAGCTGTTTGCATCCAATTTTCAAATTGTAAAGTCTCTTCATCATTTAAATCTAGGGTATCTTGCAAATACTGGCGCCCCATTTCAACGCCTTTTCCTCCAGAATACAGAGTGTAAGCAAACATTATGGGTGCTAAAATAGGGCCAACAACAGGAATTGTGGCAACTCCTGCGGATGTAGCCATAGCTGCAGGTACCAAAGCTACTGCTGCCCCAGTTTCAGCTACTATTCCAGGAACGTATCTTTCCATATAATCTGTGGGTGTTGCCGTTGCTGGCATGAAAGGAGTAAAGCTACCATCTTCGCGCTTTACGGATATATAATTTCTAGTAGAAAAAGCAAATCGTTGTGGGGCATCGTCCTTTATCATACGGACATTGCCCTCACCAAATGCTGTTTCAAGTGCATTTACAAATTGTTCATCGTTATCTGCTAGATACAACAGACTTTGTATATTTGCATCTTGCTTATCTATTAACTCAGATACCTCAGTTCCATCTAAATTAAAAGAACTGTTTAAGTTTTCTGCCTTAGCTGTCATACGAGCTATTCGGGATTCTTTATCTTCTTGGTCTAGCTGTATATCTCTCTCGACCATTGCTTCAGTAGGATACTGATTTAACGCAGGACCAAAGGCTTGCAACCCCGCATCCTGAGTTTCAATACCCGGTATATTTGCTTCAGATTCCATTCTCTGAGCATAGTAATCGGGAGGACGCGGAGGCCCAGCAACTTCTGTAGGTACTACAGGTTCATCTTCTTCATAAAAGCCACTAACGGATACACTAGACATGGGGTATTTTATGTTCCTTCCACTCGTGTTTTATTGTTGAATCTTTCTACACCTGCATCCAACTCAGATTGGAAATCCGCAGTTGTTACACCCGGTATTTGAACAAGTGACGTATTACTTGCATAGTTAGTTCGCATTGCCTCAACATTACCATTTAAGTCTCTCAAAGTGTTGACCCGTACTACAGCTTCATTGGCAATTTTTAAAACTGTTGCAAGTTTTTTATCATAAAGCTTTCTCTCATCACTAGATAAGGCCTTACGTTCGTTTTTACTAAGCACAGTGATTCCATTTGCAGTCGCTACATTATTAATTATTTTTGTGCCTATACTTGCATCTTTTGTGAACTTACCAGAAGCATCAAATGCTTTTATGTTGCCCCGTGTATTATAGTCAGCAATAACAGCGTTGGGCTGTTGTTGATACATACGTAAAGCATTATCTATCGCTAGAGCTTGTTGTATGCCATGTAAGGCTGCGATGGCTCGTGTATCACCTATAGTAGAATCTTGAATAACCGCAACGTACCCCAACACAATCTTAAGGTCTTGGTCTGACAATCTAGGGTCTTCAAAAAGTCTATCTTTAGCAGCTGAAATTAATGGTGTAACACTTTGACGCATTCTTTGAATTGCTGTAGCGGCAGCAGGGTCTGTTATTTTAACACCAAGTAAGAATTTGCTAAAATCTGAAGCATCCTGCAAACCTAAAACAAAGTCACCATACAAGTTAAAAGCCATTGGGTTATCAATTAAGTCAGTCATAACTCCGCCAACCATTTGAATGCTATCATTATTATTGCTAATTTTCTTAACATTCAGGGCACTTATTTTTGGTCTTAGGGTAGGTGTTAGCTCAGTTTGAGTTGGGGGTTTTTGAGTAAGGGGCACCGCTTCAAAAGTACCTTGTCCCGTAGGTCTGAAAGGCAAACCATCAATGGTAACTAATCCACCGCTTGTTAAAAGCTCAGTCGCTGCATTTTCAGCATCTTTCTGAGATTTGCTACCTCCTGCAGTAGATTTGTAATACTTAACCAACGCACCATGTTTAGCTTGAAACTGATTTAAATTTTTCTCATCTTCTGGAATTTCTGGTATCAAGTCTGGACCCATCATATCCATAATTTGGTCAAGTAATTTATTATCTTTTTGTTCCAGGGCTACATCAAGCATCGTATTTAGGTTAAATGCGTTTTCTAACTGCTCTTTGGTAAATCTATTACTATATGTTCTAGCAAAGTCTACGGTAGTTTTTACCAATCCTGCAATACGCTTTGAACGATTTTCAAATGAAGAATCTTTGTTTGTAAGGTTTAACACTTCATTAAGTCTAAATACTTTGTCTTCGTATTTGTCTTGATTTGCAGTATCAGCCATAAACGCAGCGCCATTTCGTCCTACAGCTTGAGCCTGCATTCTCATAATATCGCGGTACAAAGGCATGGCTTCTGTGCGTTGATTAGCGGTAATGGAATCACCGTTTAGTGCATTAGCTGCTGCTGTAACAAAAGGTTTGTGAATATCTAAAAATCTTGATGCATTTGTTGGGAGATGGGCAGACATAATTAAGCTCTGCATATCACTCAAAGCTTCCCCAGTGGGGGCAGTATCTGCACCTGTCATGTAGTCTCTGTGGGCAGTCATATAGCTACCTGCAAGAGTTCTTCCAGCTTCTGTTGAATATATTGGTGATTCTTGATTAGCAATAATACTTCGTACAGATGCATGAGTATCTACGATAACATCCTTTAACGAATCTGGCTTTTCTACGGATATTCCCATTGTAGACTTTGGACGAGTTGGCAATTTTCCTGCAAGAATTTTATTATATTCTTCCATAGACATTCCAAGTCTATTAGCGGTTCTTTCTGCTATTTCTTGAGAATTTGCACCACCAAAAAGCCTACCTAAAAAAGAATCAAATGTTTGGGGCTGTGTTGAAGTTTTTATTGTATTAGTATCTTGTTGATTTATCTCCAAAGCCTCATCTGTTTGTGCGGCTATGCTTGTAGAAGGCTCTAACTTTGTTATGTTTAATTTGTCTTTATTGTCAAAGTAGTATTTTACTGGATTAGTAGCGTCAATAGTGAGTAACTGTTGTGCAATACCCTCTATTTCCGATGTAGAATACCCCTTAAAATCAGGGTCTGCTGCTAAAACTCCTGCTACATCTTTAATTTTTGTTGTTTCTTTAGCGTATGCATTCACACCAGAAAGGTAATCTTTATGCTTAGCACCAAATCCTTGTACTTTTTTCGCAATTTCGTCTTCGTCACGTTGTGCGGTTGCTTGAATCATATTGGAGGCCGCATCCATACTTCCACGCAGGAAAGCACCAGATGTTCCACTCATTAATCCGCCAAGAAATGCCATTATTCCGTCTCCATCGGTGCTTCTTTAGGTGCCATAAGTCCGCCCTTGGGCTGGTCTTCTTTTAATTCTTCAATCTTTTCTTCTACTTTGGGCATGAAGACTGACTCACGCTCAGCAATAGATTCTTTTAGTTTAACGGCGCTTTTGATAGCTTGACTAACACCACCCTTTTCGCCAACTCTGTACTCTATTTCTGCTTCATCAGCGATTAGCATAATAATACGAGCCAAGTCTTCTCCCACCAGTACACCAAGGTCAGGAGTGTACAGACCCTCTGAAAATCCGTGCATTATCATAGAAGTAACAATTGTAGTTACAGGAATACCCGACTCCAACATTGCAAATAAACCAAACAATGTTTCATCGTTTTCAAATCTACTCATGTAAAAATCAATAACTTCATCCTGAGTCGTGTACTCAGGAGGGCTTTCCCAAGGATACTGCTTAGGAGGCTTGGTCAATGATTGCCCGGGAATAGCTACATCAAAACGTGAGCGTTCTTTTCCTGATGGCATTGTTAGATTTTCTGAAATACCCTGTAACATTATTACGCCTTTGTTGCTTTAGCTACTTTTACAGTATCGGAAGTTTCACGTAGCATACGCTTTAGCACAGCACTCTTTATTGCACCGGCTTGATTAATGTCTGAGCCTACTTCTACCTGTGCTGCACGAGATTGTGTTGCTTGCGAGCCTCTACGACCCGTGCCGCGGCGATAGCCAGCTGTGCTAAAATGTTTAGGTGGTGCAATAGGTTTTGGCCCTTGTTTGCCTTTGTCTAAAAGGTTAAGTGCTAAATTTGCTCCAAATGCTGCCCAAAAACTCATTATTAGCCTCCTTATCTACTGTATGCGGCTGCGTACGAACCTGCAATCGTTGTTAAAAAGTTACCAATAGATTCTGCAGTCTGTTGGTCTAAGTATTTTTCATAGTTTTCTTTATTAACGTCTGCTTCTAGAATTGCCATAGCCATATTAAATGAACGGTCAGCGGCATTTTCCGCAGATGAATAGGCGTAGTCAGCCTCATCACGGAACTGTTGCCACACATTATTAAGTGCTGTATTTGATATGTTTAGGTAATTGGCAGCGTTAACCTGGTTAGCGGCATTTTGTGTTGCAGTGTTTGCCGTATTAACCTCACGACGCCATTGTACATTACTTTGCTCAATAGCTAAAGCGTTAGCTGCGTTAAACTGCTCTCTTTGGTTAGCCATTGTTGCGGCAAATTGTTGCATGGCGTTGGCTTGTCCAGCGTTAAACTGACTAGAAGCATTTGCCGCTGTGGCATTGTACTTATTAATGTCTTGCGAAAGACTAGCGTAGAACTGATTAACTTGATTCTGCGAGGTGGCATTGAACTGCTGTGCCGCATTAGCCGCCGCTTGGTCCGAAAGCATTGCTTGTTGTTTTGCTTGTTGTTCAATAACTGCGGATTGCTGTGCATTAGACATGTTTGCCATATCCATTTGCATAAATGCTTGCGCATTTTGTACAGCTACTTGTTGGCGAGCGTTGAGATTCGCCATATCCATCTGTGCTAGGGTAGCCGCATTAGCAAGTGCTGTGGCTTGTGAGTTAGACAGATTGCTAAGATTAAGTGTTTCCACCATCTTAGAGTTTGCAAACACGCGTTGTTGTTCTTGTGTAAACGTCATATTTGCGGCTTCGGCAAATTTTTCAGCGTTGAGGATGTTAGTCTGCTGTTGGTTGCTGAGTTCTTGACCTGCCAAAGAAGCGTTAACTTGCATTTTTGCAAGCGCCATTTGTTGACGATTTGACGTGTTAGCCAAATCTACATTCATATTGTTCTGTGAGTTAGCTAGGCGTGCCTGTTGTTCATTAGACATAATCTGCACAGCAGTTTTGTAATATGTCTGTGAATCCTGCGTAGCTATGGGGAGGGCAGACTCCATAGCGGCTTGCGTAATTGCCGCGCCGGCCATAGAAGAAGCAGAAAGACCGCGTGCGGCCATCTGCGCGTTGGCATTACGAATTGCCCCCGCTGCCCAAGACGGAACTTGTCCATTAGAAAATTGTTGTGACAACCTAGCAAGTTGTCCTTCTACAGTCATGTCAGGGGTTACCTGCATGGTTGCACCTTGTACGGTGCTAACGAATCCTGATTGTGCTGCTTGATACGGGTCAAGGAATTGAGCATCGGCGGTAGCCGCTGTAGCCTGCTCCTGAGCAGACACTGTACGCCCTGTCATAGGGTCTATTGTGCCTTGAACAGTGCCTTGTGCGGCTGTAGCTTGTTGTCCTATTGTACCCTGTGCAGCTTTAGCTTGTGCTTCTTCCGATAAAGTGCCTCTTGTGTCGGCTACCCCAGACACAGGACCAGCCATCTGCGGGGTCATTTGCGCAGGAGCCTGGGCTTGCACTCTCTCCGCTCCTTGTGCAATAGATTTAGTTAGGCTGGTGTCGGGTAGCTCGTCGTCTAATTGTCCCGAACCTTCTTTAATAAGTTCATCTTGTCCGATAACTTGGTCTTCAGGCTTGTACAGTCCCTGTTCTGGAATTAAAGGATTAACAGCCTGTTCGCCCATATATTGGTCTACTGGTTTGGTTCCAGTTTTTGGAGCTTCTGCCATACTAATTCATTCCCATAAATACTGTAACTACCATAGCCACCACCATTACGGTGCTACCCATTATCATTGCTTCTAAACGCCACATGCGCTTATCTAAGTTGTCCAGCTTGCCGTTTACCAACTCACGAAACATGGCGCACTCTTTTTCGTGTGCGTCTAGTTCCATCTGTACCTTGAGTGCTGGCTCTACTTGCTGGGTCATTTTCATTATTCAGCTTCTAGCGTGGCTACTTTGGCCTCAAGTGTTTCAATGCGTGTCATAGCTTCTTGAAGTGCCTTAACTGCTTTCATATACAAAACAGAGTATTTGACTGTTTTAATATCCCTGTCCTCACCTTCATCATATGCTGTGTCAACTAACCCAGCACTGACTTGTTCAATTTCTTGAGCGATAACGCCAATCATTTTTGGGTCAGTGTCATCATGCTCATTAAGGTGAAATTTGCGAACATTAATTGCTTTGATGTCATCCCACTGGGATGCTGCGTCAGTTATGTTCTTTTTGACGGTTTCATCTGATATACTGCCGTAAGAATTATTTGTATTTTGAACATTTCCGCTATCACGAATTATAAATCGATTTGCTCCTGCACCAGTATTGTAATATCTAAATGCGTTAAAAGTGCTGTTTGATGTATTTCGTTCAGCGTTTATTAAAATAGCAGTTTTTGTATAAGTCGTGCTGTCTGACTCAAGTTCAAGAAGATTTGCGTTTGCTGTTGACCCCGTGTTGTGAATCTTCCATGTGTTGGCATCGTAATACATACGCGGATTGCCATCGCCATCAGACAGCACAATTTGGTTGCTGGCTGTGCGAATGTCTAGGCTACCCTGATTGCCGTTATAGCTTCCAAGAATAGTGTTGTTATTACCACTGGTCATTTCATCACCAGATTGATAACCAACAAAACAATTTTTATATCCTGTGGCACTAAAACCAGCTTCAGTACCCACATACACAGTTTGTCCATTAGTTGTTTGGCTATATCCTGCTCTATACCCCACCGCCGTAGAACTTGCACCAGTGGTGTTTGCACTCATTGTTGAACGTCCAATGGCTACGTTGTTTGCGCCAGTAGTATTAGAACTCATAGAGTTTGTACCAGCACCAATATTATTATAGCCAGTAGTGGTTGATGCTAATGAACCACTACCAAGTGCTGTGTTGTTGCTTGAGGTGGTAGCTGCTTCAAGCGCACTTTTCCCAACCGCTAGATTAGACGAACCTGTAGTATGTGCGCTAAGAGAACTCGTTCCCAGAGCCGTATTGTTTGCGCCAGTTGTGTTTGCATACAATGATTGATAACCAACGGCGGTATTACCCCCACCAGTGGTCGTTACCTCCATCGCAAGGCCACCAACCGCTGTATTTAATTCAGCAGTAGTGTTTGAGTTCAAAGCGGAGTATCCAATAGCCGTATTATAATCTAAGCCGCTATCAGTGACATTGTATGTCGCAAGCGCGGAATGGCCCACAGCTACGTTGCGTCCACCTGTGGTGTTTGAAGTCATAGCGTTATAGCCAATCGCCACGTTTCTAACACCTGTGGTGTTTGCGTCTAGTGATGTTGTTCCTACGGCTACGTTTCTGTCGCCCGTGGTGTTTACGGCGAGTGCAGCGTAACCCAATGCCGTATTGTTTGATGCGGTAGTATTAGATGTTAAAGCATCACTGCCGATAGCAACATTATAGTTGCCAGTAGTCGTCTGTCCAAGTGCATGTGAGCCGACAGCAACATTGATGCCGCCTGTGGTTATTGCGTCTGCTGCGTTTTGTCCTACAGCCGTATTCTGTTGGCCTGTGGTGTTTGCGGCAAGTGTCTGATAACCTATAGCAACACAATTTGATGCTGTGGTATTTGCAAACAATGCGCTATCACCTACCGCCGTATTGTTCGCGCCCGTGGTGTTAGTATACAAAGCAACGGTTCCAATAGCCGTGTTGTTTGCACCTGATGAAGTGTTGTATCCTGCACTAGAACCTACTGCTACGTTGCGTGTACCAGAGGTGTTAGTCTCTAGTGTTTGGTTGCCGACAGCGGTGTTACTTGCGCCAGTGTTATTGGTTAGTGCGTTTGTACCGATAGCTGTGTTGTAGTTGCCAGTAGAGGCATCCAATGCAGTGTCACCCAACGCTACGTTGTTTGTACCTACAGGATAATTACCGTCTAGCTTGATTGTACCGCCGTCTGTAGAAAAGTTACCAGCGTTGGTGATGCCATCTGTCGTGGCTGCACCGTCAATATCTATAGTGCCAGTGACAGTCAGATTACCACCCACACTGAAGTCGCTGTTCACGTTACCGCTGAACACACTAAACACGTCATACACTACAATCTCGACTACATCGCTTGCAGTCAATGCCGACAAGCCAGCAATGGTGTTCGCTGTGCTTGTGTTGTAGTCCGTACCAGCTACTAGGGTCACACCATTCAAGTTCACGTCAACATAGTTGCCGTCAGTGAATGTCAGGGTGCCACCTGTCAGCGCACCGCTGATTGATGTCTCACCGCCTGATGCAGTGAAGTAGTAACGATTACGTACACCCTGTGATGGTGATTTGCCTAAGTAAGCCATTAACGGTTCTCCGGTTTATTATTCGGCAGTGTAGTCTTGACCTGCTGTGATTGCAGCGTTGACTGCTGTCATGTTTTCTGAAGTCCAGTAGTCTTTAGCTACCATCAGTTGAAGATGTTCAACATTGCGGTCTACGCAACCCTGACGCTCTTCTGCATCATCGTCTGCCATTGCATCACCTGCAATCACGTCTGTGATGAGTTGCACGGAATGACCCATAGCGGTGTAGTTCTGTGCGATTTGTTCTGCTGTAAGTTCGTCCATTTTATTCTCCTAATCTGGATTCTAACTCAGCTACTTTTGCTGAGAGTTCTTTGATTGAATTGAGCATGTGCCAAAACAATTCATCACTATCCACAGACTTTACGCCCGTGGTTTCTGTCTTTACGCATCTGGGCGCAACTGTTTCTAGTTCTTGTGCAATGACGCCAAGCTGTGTTCCTGAACGCTCTACCGCATCAGATGCTTGCAGTTCTGTGATTTCATCTGGTGTACGGTACTCAAAGTTACGAACACGCACTTGGTCAATGATTGACAGTCCGTCATTGTTATCAACAATGTTTTTCTTCAGCCGCTCATCCGATGTAGTTGACCAAGACGATGAGTTGTTGCTTTGATAAAAGCCGCTACTGGCCTTCATAAATCCAGTGTTAGAACCTTTTCCTGTGCCATCATGCCCAATAACTACCTCGTCATTATTGCCAGCGGCACTTCCTCTGGTAAGCGCACCTATGTAAACATTGTTTGACCCTGTGGTTAGGTTTGTTACATAGTATCCAGCAAATCTGCCCATAAGAACATTATTAGCGCCAGTTGTAACACCACCTCCTGTATTAAAACCAACTGCTGTGTTATTGCTATGACTATTTCCGCTTACTCCTATTAATGTGCCTCGTCCAACAGCTACATTATTTGTACCCGTTTCGTTATAGTAGAGAGCCTGTCCACCGATAGCTGTGTTATCACTACCTGTAGTGCCATGATTTATAGCACCGTGACCAACCGCCACACTAAATGTAGTTGTCGTTAAGTTGCCCCCTGCATTGTGTCCAACACCTACATTATAATTACCTGTTGTTAGGGAGAACAAAGAATGGTCGCCAAAAGCACTATTATAAACTCCCGTGGTGTTCGTAGTTAACGAATTGAACCCGAAAGCCTCATTGTTAGTGCCTGTTGTATTCGCATCAAGTGCGTGAGTACCTACTGCTGTATTAAGCTGTCCAGTGGTGTTTGCGACAAGTGCGAAATACCCATAAGCAGTGTTGTTACTGGCGGTGGTGTTGGCTTGCAGTGCGGCATAGCCCATACCAGTATTGTTGGCACCCGTGGTGTTATTTAACAGAGCGTTTACGCCAACAGCATTGTTGCCACTAGCCGTTGTATTTGCGCCAAGTGAGTTTACGCCCACAGCAACATTAGATGCGCCAGTAGTGTTTGCATCAAGAGAATTAACACCCACCGCCGTATTGTTTGAGGCAGAAGAGTTTTCCCCCAAAGCGTTAACACCTATAGCTGTGTTGCTACTACCTGATGTATTAGCGTCAAGTGACTGCATGCCAACTGCGACATTTTCTGCTCCGGTGGTGTTTGCGAGAAGAGCGTTATAGCCAAGACCTACATTGTTTCCACCTGTAGTATTGTAACCTGATTGATAGCCAACAAATGTGCTTCTATTACCTGTTGCTGAATTACCAGCCGCATATCCAACAAACACGCTGTCACCATTTGTTGTCATTGCTTGCCCAGCGTTATGACCCACTGCTGTCATAAACGCACCCGTTGTCACTGAGTCTAGGGCGTTTGCACCCACAGCAGTATTAGATGCGCCAGTGGTGTTCGCGGTCAGTGCATTTGTACCTATTGCAGTATTGTTAGATGCAGTAGTATTTTCTGTTAATGCACCATAACCCAAAGCTACATTTGAACCGCCTGTAGTGTTTGCATCTAAGGTTAAAGTTCCTACAGAAGTATTGGATGCACCAGAAGTATTTACGGTAAGAGCATTGAAGCCTATGGCTACGTTACTTGCACCAGACAAAGAAGCATCGTCTAATGCCGCATTACCTAGAGCCACGTTGTTTGTACCTGTCGGATAATTCCCGTCTAGCTTAACCGTGCCGCTATCCTGCGAGATGTTACCGCCAATAGTTATATTGTCTACAGTAACGGTGCCACTGAAGTCCTTATCGGCTGCATCTGCTAAGTCTCTTGCTCTAGTCACGGCTACGTTCTCCTAAAATTACCAGCTTGATGGTACTTTGCCTACGATAGATGGGCTTGCCATTTCAGCAATCTGTGCATCCAGTGATGCCTGTACTTCTTCTTCAGTCTGTGCTATGTCAGCCAAGACCTTTGCCTTGCACCAGTCTTGTGTCACACTGTTAAATTCAATGAAGTCTGCACCGTCTTCTACCTCAACACCAGTGGTGCCGTACATAGTTGCTGACAGGTAATTGTCATCAGCGTCTTGCTCACTGTCACTGACAGCAGTAATGCGCCAGTGGATTGTCTTGATTACGTCTGACAAGTCACCTTCCGTGGGTGCTGTGTCCAGTTGTGGATATGACCACGTGTATGTGTTTGCCATTGTTTACTCCTGTTAGCTGGCTTCAAGCGCGGCAACCCTGCCACGCAATTCTTGTATTTCTTTGATAAGCATTGGCACTAACTTGCTGTAATCTACGCCCATCATCTCATCGCTGTCGGCATTGCCTGTCACAGCTAGTGGTTCAATCGGCTGCAACTCTTGCGCTATCAGGCCGTAGTCTTGATGGCTTTCGTCTGCGTTCCAGTCAAACTGGCGAACCTGAATGGCATCAATCTTGTCGGATGCGGATTCAGCGTCTTGTATATTGGACTTTAATCTGCGGTCTGATGAGGTGTTGTAGGCTGTGGTGCTGTTGGTTGTTTGGATAGTGCCAACTGCGCCGTTTAAATTACCGAAAACAGCATGAGTTGACGCAGTATTTGCAGCAGCAAATGAGGTAAAACTACCAGCACCAGTTGTGGAAACCATAGAACCGGGCGCACTTGCACTTGGGTTTACTGTGCAGCCTACAAGTATCGTAGGGGTGGAACTGCTAGTTATTCGAGCCTTTTCCGCACCGCCACTAAAAAACTTCATTGTGTTAGAGCCAGTCATTTGAATGGCTGTGTCGGTGTCATCTCTTCCAGTAAACGCTTCAGCGAAAACAGTGCCAGTAAAATAACCGTCTTTGAAACGTGCGCCACTATTGCCGAGGTCTATTGCAGCATCTCTGCCGGAACCATTCGTGTTACTGGGATAAACTTGGTCTGCGCCATCGTGAAAACGCAGTCCGGTGTCACCAGTACCAGCAACCATATCGCCACCGACTGTGCCGATAACGCCAACCCCTGTACCGTCTTTCCTGAACTCTATTATCTCACCGTCACTCGATTTACGGTTCAAATATAAAGCCGTAGCACCATCTTTGGTTATCAGAACATCGTTATTTGCCCTGAGTTCAATGCCGTTGTTTGCAATGCCAGATGCCGTCTTGCCAACCAGCAGATTGCCGCTAGTGTCGATACGCATATGTTCAGATGGCGAACCAGCGGAAGCGGAGGTGTGAAAACTTAAAGGCTCAACGGCAAGCGTTCTAATTTTCATACCACCAGCGTCAGACATTTGTATATCAGCACCAGAATTTGTCACGCCATTTGCTTGGAATAGAATTTGTGTGCCGTGAGATGCATTAGCATTGTCTAGCAAAACAGTGCTAAAATCACCGCCAACCACCGTTAAAGGCTTTGCGGGTGACGCAGTGCCGATGCCCCAGTTTTGAGTGCCGATAACGCCAACGCTTGTGCCGTCTTTGCGGAGGTCAATTATCCCGCCATCTGAATCCTTACGATTTGCAAAGATTGCAAAATCACCAGCCTTTGTAATTGATATGTCGCCGTCTGGCCGTATTGCCGTGCCAACGACATTATTGCCAGCAGGAAACGTATTTGTGCCGCCAACCAGCAGATTGCCACTGCTGTCAATACGCATCCGTTCAGACTCGTTGGTATCAAACCGCATAAAGTTTGATGAATGGTCGTACAAGATGCGGCCAGCGGAGTCTGCGGCTTGGTCACCAAATCTAAGCTGACTGTTTGCGGTGTTAGACCCAGCTTTCAGCAACATCATTGCACGGTTACTGCCTTGGCCTATGACTGTTACATCACCAGTGTTATTTATGGTGACAATTTCAGTGCCAGCAGGGCGTATGGATGTTGTGCCAGCGGTTTCGAATATGTTGTTAGATACTGTGATACCACCAGTCACAGAAACGCCAGATGAGGTGGTTTCTAACTTCGGCACGTTGTTGAAGTTCAACTCAACTTTACCGTCCGACACACACTGTATCATTGTCTCGCCAGTGTACTTTTGAAGCGAAATGTTATTGCCCCTGATTAGAAACGTGCCGTTAGCATATGTCTCATCAATATAGGCGTTTGTACCATCGTGGTACATTTCAAGTTTTCCAGAAGAAAAAGAAACCTTGTCACTGTCGCCAAAGTTAGCGTTGCCGTTGAACTCAGCATCACCAGTGACAGTCAGTTCATCTGCTGTGTTAAATCTTGATATACCTGCGCCGATATAACCCATGATTATTCCTTACGTAATTTCAAGAATAGACAAAGCAACGTCTGCGCTAGATGCGACATTTGACGTAACTTTCAAGACATCACTTGCGTTCATAACTACTTTCTGTTCACCACCCACAACAACAAGGCTGCTACCCACAGGAATAGGTGCATCCTTTACAATGTAGATATTGTCACCGTCATTGTTCTCAAGCTGTACATCTACCTCAATCTGTGAGGTGTGAATGTTTGCAATCGACATGCCAATGATTGTTGTTTCGGTAGAACCAGCACCAGTATGAACCGTGGCAGCGGAAGTGCCTACTCCAGTGTCTGTCACCAGTTTAAATGCGTTTGCCATTTATTCCTCCTTAGCCAAGCGCAATGGCTAGTGCTACAGCTTCATTAGATGCCACAGTAGCTGCAAACGCAGTCGTAGCAATAGTTGTGTTGTTAGTGCCAGCAGCCTGTGTTGCGGCAGTAACAGCACTTGACAATGACCCGCCATTAATTGTAGGACTGGTCAGTGTTTTATTTGTAAGTGTTTGTGTATCGGTAAGGGTGGTTACAGTGCTGTCGATAGCAACAGTAAGTGTGTTGCCAGAGCCTGATGTGTCAATACCTGTTCCACCCGCAATGTCCAGTGTCTCACTGTCGAGGTCTATGCTTAGTGCGCCACCACTATCCCCTTGAAAGTCTAGGTCTTGTGCAGTTACTTGGCTATCAACATACGCCTTAATGGATTGTTGAGTGGCAAGATGGTCTGCGCTGTCGGAAGACATGTCGTCTTCATCTTTAATTGATGTGCCGCTAATTGTACCGTTCAGCACAGCACTTGTCAAGGTTTTATTTGTAAGCGTGTCTGTTGTAGCCTTACCCACCAAAGTGTCAGTAGCCGCTGGCAATGTAAGCGTAACATCTGCTGTGGACGCAGGGCCAATAAGAGTGGCTTTGTTTGTGCCATTATCACTGTCTTCAAAAAACTCTACAAAACCAGCACTCGTTGCGCCATTTTTAAGCTGTAGTCCAGCATTAACTACGGGGGTTGTAATTGTAGGCGTAGTTAGCGTTTTGTTGGTAAGTGTCTGTGTACCTGTCAGTGTAGCTACTGTGCTGTCGATAGCAACTGTTAGCGTATTGCCAGAACCCGACGTATCAATACCGGTGCCACCAGCAATATCCAGCGTTTCGCTATCAAGGTCAATGCTCAATGCGCCGCCGCTATCTCCTTGGAAATCAAGGTCTTGTGCGGTTACTTGACTGTCGACGTAAGCCTTAATTGATTGTTGCGTAGCAAGATGCGAAGCACTGTCCGAAGACATATCATCTTCATCTTTGATTGACGTACCACTAATCGCACCATTTAGTGTAGCAGTGGTAACAGTCGGAGATGTAAGAGTTTTATTAGTGAGGGTATCTGTCGTAGCACGGCCCACAAGCGTGTCTGTGCTGGTCGGAAGAGTGAGCGTGCCAGTGTTGCTGATACTGCTGATAACCGGCGTAGTTAAGGTTTTGTTGGTAAGTGTCTGTGTACCTGTAAGGGTAGCTACGGTAGAGTCAATAGCAAAAGTAACGGCATTGCCAGAACCACTAGTGTCAATGCCAGTACCACCAGTAAATGTGAGTGTCTCGCTATCCAAGTCGATAGAAAGTGCCCCGCCTGAATCAGCTTGGAAATCAAGGTCTTCTGCTGTGAGTTGTGTGTCAACATAGGCTTTTATTGATTGTTGTGTAGCGAGAGCAGTGGCACTGTTAGAAGACATGTCGTCTTCATCAAGAATATCCGTTACCGTCGTAGTCGGCATTGCAATGCTGTCTATATATGCAACACCGTCGATGTACAGGTCTTTCCATTCAGCACCCGATGCACCCAAATCATGTGTATTGTCAGCGGAAGGAATAATATTAGAAGCAACATCAGCCGTGATGGTCACTGTGTCACTAGCAGCATTACCCAGTGTAGTGTTGCCATTGACAGTCAAGTTGGCAGTAATAGTGGCGCTCTCGTCTACTTGCAGTGTGTCAATGGTTGCCGTACCATCAAGGAACAAGTCTTTGAACTCAAGGCTGCTTGTACCCAAGTCAATGTCATTGTCCGTTACAGGTACGATTACGCCATCTTGAAAACGTATCTGCTCAGTAGTACTTCCACCTACATCAACAAATACACCGACGCGATTATTAGTGTCATCGACTACTACTTTGTTAATCGGGGTAGTAACACCAGGGTCACCAATTAGCCCAATGACTGGACCTTCGGCTGCAGTACCATCGTGTTTGTGACCAGTGCTGTTATTAAAGGAAGCAAGAATTTGGTCAAATTCATCGTTACTGTCGGACGCATTGATAACGTCACCGTCAGTATATGTTGACTGTCTAGTATAACCTGCCATTAACGTCTTGCTCCTGCATCAAATTCTAACTGAAAGCCTTTGAGTGTGTATGGGAATGACTCAGCATTATCCACAACTCGCATAGCTACAGCAAAGCCACTGCCCTCTACAGGCTGTCTAACAAGTGGGTTAGACTGACCACCATATGTGGCCGTGCCATACTGCGACGTTCCATATAGTGCCACAACCTTTGTAGAGTCAAATGGATATGCCGCTGGTCGTGCCGCATCTGGTGACTCATAATCATATCGTAAGAATAAGTCTGAGTTAATTGTACCAGTTGGTGAGTAATTAATGATTACTCGCTGAAAGTTTTTGCGGATACCGGCATCTCCCATTGTCATATCAGGAGAACGATATCGTCCAATAATAGTGGTACCGTCAAATGTGTTGCCCTGTTCCTGCCTGTACACGTAGCCATCGAATCCGCCGTGTAACACAAATGTCTCGCCCTGAGTTGTAAAAAAATCGGTGGAAGAAGGCTGAATACCTTTTGTGGTGGCAAACTCAAAACCTTCTTGTTTGCGTACCGCAACGATACCTTTTGTTGTTGCTTGTGTGTCTGCTGTTGTATTTACACGAAACAAACGATATTGTGTCTTGCCTGGCACTACCAGACTTTCGAACTCGTCTACGTCAGTATCATCAAATAGTTCTTTGACATTACCTGATATAGTCCCCAATTCAACATCATTAATTCTTTCAGTACCGGCAACGGTGCGAAGTCCGTCCCTACCCAGAAATACTATATCTCCGGCAAGTTCTTGGACAGTAAAGCCGTTTAGGCACCCGATGTCTCTTGTAATTGGTTGAAGTGAAAAGTCTGCAATGGTATTTCCTGTCAGCCTATAAATACGTTCTTCGCCAAAAATAATTAGTTCGTTACGAAATGGAAACAGTGCGGTTATCTGACTGTCGATACGAAGGCTACCCGCCCCGTTGGCGGGGTCAAAGTCATCATCTGTGAAAGGCGCAGTAAAAATAACTTCTTGAGGACTTGCGCTGTGCCCTGCAAAAAATAAGGCGTCCTTAAAACCGGCTACGAATTTTGGATTTGCTGGAGAATTTGTTGCATTTAAGTCAGTAACGGTTGTACCGTTATATTTAGTAGCGTGATTTGCTCCGTCCGCCCATACAATAGATTCTGTACCATCTAGATTGTAACGATGATGTGTGTACTTACCAGCATTAGTGCGTCCAGTATCAATCTCTGCCCAGCTACCTGTCGTACCTACTGTGAATACTTTTTCACCTCGTGCAGCTACAACTTTATTATTAAAGTATGCAGACATAAGAACTTTTTCTGTGGAACTTGATGTCTGTGGAACAATATTACTATTCCATTTTGTATATCCATTGATACGTCTATACCCACCGCGGGTGTCAGGCTCAAAGTTTTCTAATTCCAGCGCCATTCCGGGTTGCATTTTAAATGTCGGCTGGTCAAGAACTAGGCCACCTTCGCAAGCAAAAACAAAAGGGTTAAGTTGTGCTTCATCAGCCATGTATTAAACCCTTGAAGTTGCTGCTGCCGTGCCATACCTCTGTGAACGTGGAATAAAGGTTGACCGCATGTAATTAAAGTTACGGTTCAAGAACAAACTTTGCATATGCTTGATACCTGTTTCAAAACGACTGAAATTAATGCCGTATTGCTGAGCCTCACCACGGTATTGATATCCGTAAGCCGTTGCGCCGTCGACGATAACTTGACGGAACTGTTCAGGAATAGTAGGTACGTCTGTCGCCGCGCTTAATGCTGTAGGTTTTATGAAAGCATCATATTTGAGTGTGTATGCTTTATCGGGATACGGAAAAAGCCCGTAATTATTATCGGGCGTTCTGAACACGTATTCCGGCACACCGCCTACATCGGAAGTGCTTTCTTGGTCTACGTATTTATCAATATATTCTCTGTAATCTAGTTGTAGAAGACTTACACCGGAGACAGCTAGGTTAGTATCTTTGTCAATTCGGAATGTAGAATAGTCTACATGGTAAACAGTGCTGTCTAAGCTGTACCGGGTAGTTCCTGCTACCAGCGTTTCAGTCTGAAGAGAATGGCTAAATGACCATCCAAACTCCCTCTGAAAAATGTAATTAATTGAGTCGTTTACGGCATTCCTACATTGAGTTTGAAAACCACGTGAGTTAACAAAATTCGACGCGGTCAGGGACACTTCGTTGAATCTAGCAAGGACTTCATTCGTGATGTCAAGATAGGTGTATGCCATGAGAACCCTGAGTTTAGGGACCGACCAATATAGCCGGTCCCTATTTTGTTAGTTACGCGAGTTGGTCGCGGTCTACATCAGTAGGCTTATCTGAACCATGCTCATTACAGTCAATTACTGTCGCATAGACGCGGATGCGCCCTGTGGTAGGTGCCGCACCAGCCAACAGCACATCAATCGTATCTGTAGTAGACACGAATTGTGTGTAGGTTGAGGCTGCACTACCTACGACTGTGTTAGTTTGACCATTTGTGCCGGCCGCACAGAAACCTGTAGAGGTCACGTCTGCACCGTCAACGATGTCATCACCAGCTGCGAAGTCAATGTCTGCAGTTACGCTTGAGTTGAACGCTTTCATCACTTCTGCACCTGCGTTCAGAACCAAAGTTCCGGCAGGGATTTCAAGTGCTTGAAAGATGTCGCCGTCTGCAAGAGTGTTTCCTGCAGCAATCAGCTCGTCAACATCAACGTACGCTTCCAGATTGCGCATCACATGTGTGTGCTTATGGGAAGGAAGAACTGCAATTGAGTTAGCGCCAACACCTGTGGTGCCGGAAGCAGTCAAATCAAAGGTTGCCATTTTCTAATCTCCCCTTAAGCTGCGTTGTACTTAGCAGTTACGATTGCTTCAGGACGAAGAATCTTTCTGCCGTACAAGTGCATACCGCGAACAATGTCCGCAAACGAATCTGGGTCACGATATGACTCAGTTTTCGTAATTTGTGAAGCGGAAGCTACAGCTGATGTGTGACCAGCAACAATAACACCAAAGTTGGCATTCTGGTTAGCTGAACCAGTTGTACCAGCGCCCGTGCCGACAGACGGCAGGTTGTTGGATACATACACATCAAAGCCATGCAGCTGACCGACAGCAAGACCACCTTGGAGACCTGAGCCACCGAAATCGCCGTTCAGAAGACGTGAATCTTCATCCTTGAGAAGTTCAATGAAAACAGGGTCCACAATCAGCCAACGACCATCGTTATCTACAAACTGCTGGTCAAGGAGACGGCCCATACGTGCAATAACCATCAGAGGTGAGGCAGTTGCAGTTGGAAGGGCAGTTGCACCAGGAAGGCGAGCAGCCAGTGGAATTGAGTGGTCACCAGCAGAACCTGTGGTGATGTTGCCGAAGCTGTCTTTGCGAAGCTTCATGCTAGTGAGAAGTTCATCACTACCAGCGGTAGATACTGCTTTTGAGCCGCTTACTGTGTCGTTTGCGGTACCAGCAGCAGAACTGAGGCTGGACTGTTTGAAACCAGACAGGTAACCGAGAACCTCTTGGTCATGCTGGTCACGCAGACGATAGCCGGCGCGGTCAGATGCGAGAGACTCAAAGTTAACGTGTGAGTGTGCTTCTTCGATGTCATCTACTTTGAATGCAAAGTAGTTAGCCTTGTCTACGACAAGGGAAAAGTCTTCATCGTCCAAGTCTTGCGGAGTGATTTGTGCACCACGCGCATATTCCTTAACAGTGATTTCTGGCTCTTTGATAATACGAACTGTATCACCATAGTTTGCGATTTCACCAAAGTAGTCGGAATTTGTGATTGACTCAGCGACAGAAGACTTGCGGAAAGCTTGCTGGACTTTTTGCGAGTAAATTATCGGGCTAAAGTTGCCATTCGGTAAGTTACCGTATCCAGCGGCAGTTTGAAAAGCCATTCTATGCTCCTAAAATCAGGCTAGTAAACTCCGATTTCCTGAACACTTTAAAGGCCAGCTAGTCTAGGTATCCGCTGACAGCGGGGCTAAACATCACATGGGTGGTTTAGAGGAGAGAAAATCGTATGCCCCGCTACACTCGGGGTTACAATAAAACTAAGAAATTGCCGTAAACTGTGTAGGGCAGGGTCGTGGGTTGCTGAAAATAATCAGGGCCACGCGTAAAGTTACATATATTGTACCACAATTGTAACTATTTGTGAAGAGGTATTTTATTCGCCTCTTGTTATGTCGTAAATAAAGTTGCCTGTACGAACAGCCTCAGCAATTTCTTGCTCATATTTGCTGAACTCAGACCCCTTCATCTTAGCTACTTGAGACTCACGCCATTGATTAGATTGCTTATCTTTTGTATCAGCAACGGCATTTGAGCCTTTTGACGTAACTGCCTTTGCAGCATCTTTATTATCTTTTGGGGCTTTTGCTTTCTGTTCGTTGATGTTCATATCAACTTTGTACAGGTCAATAGCCCGAGATGCAGCACGCGCATCGTTATCATTCTCATACAGAGCCTTCTGTACCCATTCTGGCTGTATCTCAACCCAGTCATGAAACTCTTGACTATTGCGGATATCATCAAAATCGGGGTGGAACTTCATAAGTTCCGCTTCAGCATTCTTTCTGTTAGCTGCAACTTCGCGTTCTGCAATCAACGCAAGGCGTTCTTCAATGGAACTGTCTAGCTCTTGTGCTTTCTTAGTGGCAATCGTTTCCACCATTTTTGCAACATCTGGGTACTGCTTAGACCACTCAGATAGCTCTTCATCTGTTTTGGGTAGCTGAATAGCTTCTTTAGCAGCCGACGAAAGTTGCGATTCCAAATTACGAATCTTCTCACGCATCTGTTCTTCTTTTTGCTGTGCGTGTCTACGAAGGTCGCCATAGCGCTTTTTAAACGTTTTTTCTTCTGGTTCCAATCCATCAGTCTCTGCTTTATCTTGTTCTTCAGCTTCCTGTCTTTCAACAATTCCTGCTCGCTCATCTTCTAGTCGTTTGAGTTCAGCATCCTCCATCTCTTGACGATTGTTTTTATATTTGATAGGGGTAGTCTTGATATCTTGCTTAACAGCTGCTTCAGCCATTGTATTCTCCTTATTGGGGCCACCAGTAGCCTAACGGGGTGATGGGTAGCCAGTCTACAGCTTGCGTGCTTTTATCCAACCACGTGAAATGGCTGCTCCAAGCACATACAAGCCGCTTTCAACCGTGGTCCACAAAAGCGTGGAACCGATTGAATTAGGTTTATTTCGCATTTTATTTCGGATGTACACAGTCCTATTACGTGCAAAGTAACCGAGGACTTTTGCTAGGCGGGGACTATTATACATGTTTTCTGCCGCGGTAGCAAATAGTTTGTGATATCCCAACTGCACATTATCATTCTTGTATGCTTTTTTAGCATACGCTTGCCACAGAGTATTACGATAGGAGCCGAAGCCAGCCATTTGATGCATTGCTGTACAGATGACTTTTCCGCCGCCGCCTTTTTCTTCTTTTGGTTGAGTGTTGGTAACAACGGAACCTGCGCCACTTCCACTGCCTCCCTGCCTAACAGGATTTCCTTTACTGTCCGTTACAGCACTTGTTCTACGGACAGTGTCTTCATCTTTACCCTGGTCTCTCATTTGTTGTTTTGCTTCAGCATCTGCGATTTCTTTATTTTGTTTAACGGTTCTATCTTCTTTTTCGGGGTATGCTGTCCCAGGTCGGTATGCTTGAGCATCCTCACGTCTTTGCGCTTCTCGGGCAGCTGCATCTGCTTGAATGCGTCCGCGTTCTGCTTGGTTTTTAAATCCTATAGAAGACATTTGTTCATTAGTTGCCATGCCACTGTCATCATATGAAAGGTCATACAAAGCTTCTCGGGCAGCTTGTTGTTCAATACGTCTTTGAATTGGGTCAGAATATTGAGTTACTTGTAACATTGCTTGGTCATCAGACATGGGCTGTCCGTCTGGACCAAGGCGAGGCCTTGTATAAGATTCTCCTTGGGCAATACGTGATAAATCCTGACGTCCGTATATTCCAGAATTAACAGCATTTATCATTTCATTTTTCGTTTTATCGCCAATGGTAGCCCGAAGCCGACCCCCAGCTTCGTCTAATATGGGGTCATATCCTGAATCTCCCAGTAGCAACCCAGAATTTTCATTAAGCTGGGCAGTAGTAGTTCCTCTTAGTCCCATTATATCAATAGGTCTTAAATCCATAGACGTAGACGTTGTGGCTCCAGACGGCTGTGCATCACCTGGAACAGTTTGAGATGCTGGGTCTACCCCGCCACTGCTTGACAATGCAGGAGCACCCTCACGATTAGATGCTACAACCATTTCCGCCAAAGACTGACCGGTGTAATCCATGCCCATATCTTGGGCTAATGCTCTAGCCGCATTATTCTGGTCAAAGTTTCGTGCTCCTGGTGATGTAACATTATCAATGAATCCGCTACCCCTGCCGCCAAAACCTTTTTGGTTACGGTAGTCTTTGTCTAAGCCCTCTTGAACATCCATGAGATTATTAATGTAGGCTGCAGTGTTAGGGTTATTTCTGTCCTCTTTCATCTGGTCGTAACGAGCACGTGACATAGTAGCGGTACGTCCAGTATCGGGGTCAGTGAATATTACTTGGTCATTTTTGCCCAGCAGTCCTTGTGCGAGACCGCCAATTAAACCCGTATACCCCGCAGAGGCATCACTGCTTTGATATCCAATTCCATAAGTTGTGCCGCCAAGAACTGTTCGTCCGCCGCCAATATTGTAGGGGTCGGGGTCTCTATCGTCACTCTGCGGTTCTCCAGATTGTTGCCTTGTTTGCTGAGGCGCTGTGTCAGGCACGGGGTCAGGTGTAGGAATCTTTTCGCATTTCTGCGTTACATAGTTATATTGGTAGCCCTCTTGGCACTCTTCTGGACCCCCTGCATTGTAGTCCTGTTCAGGTGCGTAGATACTTGTAAGGTCTGTGGTTGGTGTGTACGGTTTACCATCTAATACTAGCGGCGTAGTATCTGCCTGTCTCATCATGCCGCTTGTTGTTGGCGTTTTAACAAATTGCTGTGAAGCGGCTGTGGGTGTTATTCCGGGCTGTCCTATGCCAGGGCCAAGAGTACTACGGTTATTTGCTGCGCCCATAAGAGTAGTACCAGCTTGTGCTTTTACAAGTCCACCGTTATCGTCGATGGGGTCGGCCTTTTCTTTGCCGCCACTTACATACTCAATCTGACCGCTGTTCTCCATTTCTTGAATTCCCATAAGAGCCTCGCGACGCATACCTTCGTACGCACCAAGGCCGTGGTAGCGAACTACGTTAGCAGGAACAACAAGCTCGCCCTCACTCAGCAGAACAAGCTGGTCATCGGCTACTTCTTCTTTAGTAGCACCAGGAGGGGGGTTACCTTCAGCGGCTTCTTCATAAGAGGGGGTCGGCGCACCGAGGCCAATCATAACAGCAAGTCCTTTGCTATCTTCATCTTCAGGCATACCGCCTTTTGCCATCATCGGGACTTCTTGGGGTGGGGCAGCAGGAGTAGCCATAGGGGGCTGCATCATCGGATTCATGGCTGGTGCTTGCGCTGGCATAGGAGGTTGCATAAGTGCGGGAGCACCTTGGTCTGTAATAAGTTGTGGAGCCGCAGAAGGAGGAGGAGTCTGTTTGGCTTGCATTTTTGCAGATACTTCTTTTACTGCTTCATCCCTCGGGTCTACTGCGCCTGGTCGCGGGGCTGGGCCTTTTGGTGCGGCGAGTCCTTGAATCATAGCTGCGGGATTAGCCGCCTTTGGTCCGCCACCTTGTGGTGCGGATGTCGCTTCCTGCATTGGAAGCGGTGCCTTGCCTTGTTGTGCCATCATAATTTTTCGTGCCATTATTATTCCCCTCTGGCCTGTGCTTCTTCACGTAGTGTGTTAATTCTACGCAACTCATGGATGGCCCCCTGCGCCATAAACATGGTTTTTGTATCCTCGGCCTGTTCCAATACTTTGTGCATCTCATGTGTACGATATTCTACGTACGCATTTAGCGCATCGACATTGCGTTTGACACCGACCAACGGTAGTAGTTTCTTAGCTATTTCTCGTATCATTTAAGTCCACCCATAATACTGGCAAGCTGGGCGCCCATATCACCACCGCCTTCTGGTTGTGGTGGTTGTTCGCCGGCGGCACTGAAGCCCTGTTCACCTGGAACAGCTGCCCCACCAATACCAATATTACCGCCGCCGCCGCCAGACATATCCATAGGATTAAGACCCTGAGCACCCTCTTCTGGGCCTGAGCCTCCAGCCGCTCTAATAATTTCTGCTTGGCGGAAAGCTTCTCTCTCATCATTAATTAACTTCTCTGCATCCAAATCCATAGCTTGTGCCAATTCCCGCAGTACAACAGGGAACTTGACAAACGATGCAACATTGGGGTTACCAGCAATCTGTAACAGCTGTAGAAGGCGCTGACTCCGCACTTCGTTTTTCATCAAGCTCTCTGTGCCACGCGCTTTAACTTCAAGGTCGCCGCGAGCAGATGGGTCAAAGTCAAACTGCATATTAAAGGCATAGAACGCTTCGCCCAGTGGCTGTAGTAGGTAGTCGTCAATATTCTTTACAACACCCTTAACGCTAATTTGAGCCGCGCCCATCAGCATGGAAATACCTGCCGCTGTTCGGCCTGTGCCCTGCACACCTGTTTGTCCGTGAGAATAGGACGGAATGCCAGTGGCATCATCCGCAAGCTGTCGTGCTTTATCAAACATCATCATGTTTTCTGATGATACGTTGGGGTATTTAGTACCAAATAGGGCTTGACCAGGTGCGCCACCTTGACGACGGAACACCTTGCCCGGATACAGCTCCAAGTCCTGTCCCGGAACAAGATTAGTTTCGTCAATCTCAAAAATAAGATTACCAGACAGCACAGCGTTATCGACGGCCATACGCATGAAGCCGTTCATAAGCTGTTGGGTGTCTGTCATGTTTTCAGCAAGACCAACACCAAAGAATGAGTACGGGTTCAGTTCATACGGCGCAGCAAAGTATGGGATGCGCTTTGGTGTAAATGGATTGATAACCAATCGTAGAAGCTGGTCATGACATACCCAGCAGTTTACTTGCAGAGTATCCAAATCATCCAATTCATTCGGAATTTCAAGTCCTGCTTCTTCTGCAGAATCTTTATCAATGTTGCCCCAGAACTCAAGAATTTCAAAACGGTCGACATCGTAAGTATTACGATAATCTTCTAGGTCTGTTTCCCACCACTTACGCACATAGTTTGTGCCCATGCCAATGGCGTTATCAATAGCATCATGTCGGAAATATGGACGCTTCTTTAGATTGCGCAACTCAGAATGACTGAGACGATGGCGCTGAATAACATATTCGCACTCGTCCATGTTCTTGGCATCCGAATCGGGATACATGTTCCAGATGGATACATTTTCTACTTTCGGTACCGTTTTAATAATGGGATTGTAATTACCCTCTTCATCCCAGTTTGGATATTCTTTATCAAACGCAAACGGCCCTTTTAGAATACCTGTGCCAAATAGCGCCATTTCAAAAGCGGTATGGCGCAAGTGTTTAGATGCACTAGACTCTTCCAGTTGGTCTAGGATTTTCTTTTCCATGCGTGTAGCGGCATCTTCAGCAGGGTGATACGTTTGTGAAGATGCTGTTTTACCGTAACCAGGCCGAATATCTGCTTCGATTTCACCCAGCGCATCTGTGTGAACGCCAAGATTTAAATCATCCAGCATTTGATTCGTAGCACCAGGAGGCAGTTCTGCACCGTCACCCGCAAAACCGTACTTGTCCTGCAGTTCTTCCACAGCATTTGTATTATCTTTGGGGTCAAAGTGTACGGCTTCCTCAACACCTTCGGGAACACGAGTGGAGTCTACACCTAGTGGAAATCTTTGTCCTGCAAACAACACATCAATAATTTGTCCGTACGCAGCAAGAACCTTGGTTTTCGTAATTTTTATAAAAACTTTTGATTTTTCAGTTGACGTAAATTGTGTTTCAGAACTATACAATCCTCTGTACTGTCTGTAGGAGTCGAGCCAACGCTCTTCTTCTTCCTGTCGACTAGATTCCACGTGTTCAAATTTTGTGCGAACGTAATCCGCCAGCTGTTCAGAACCCGATTTAGGTTCGAATACCAATGCTTCAATGTGTTCTTCATCAGCCATATTTAATATCCAAAGGTTGTATCAGCAGGGCGCCATTTGTGTGTAGGTATTCCGCTAGGAAAATCAAAAACAGACCGCGACTGAGGGCGTGTCATGATGCCATATCTAAGAGCATCATATAGGTGGTCTTCTACTTTAGTATTTACATCCTCTGGATTTGTTTTATCCATTGGAAGTGTGGGCAGCTGGGCAATAAGATTAGTACAGTTAGTCATTATCTCTATCCCTGCACGTCCAGTATCTTCATCAATTTGTAATCGTCTATGAAGTTCGTTCTTACCGGCTACGCGGCTACCCCTGCTTCTATCTGATGGACGCCACCTGCATCCTTCAACAATCATCTGTTCAGCAAGAGAGGGTCCGGTATCTCCGCGCTTATGCCACAAAGAGGAGTCGAGCACTCCATAGTGTATTGCCTCTCCTTCTTCTGCGGCTAGCACCATGTGTGCTAATTCTTTAGCGGGAACCTTACTTACGTACAGCTCCCGATAGACAAGAAGTGTTTCGTCTGATGGGTCTACAGCAAACCACAGAACACCGGAAGCAGAGGAGTAACCGTAGTCGCAAGCCCTAAATTTGCGCCATGAATTTGGAATCTCATAAGGCTGAATAACATGGTATCTCCTATCAAACTCAGCAAATGCCGCACCTTCTGCAATGTCCCATGAACCCTCTAGTAACTGCTTACGCTGTACTTCTGGCAGTGAGAGCAGCATGGCTTCATAGTCACCGGCGTTGTAAAGATATGGGTTATCCAACAACTTAGCCGGCACAAAACGTCGCCTAAATAGTGGTTCTCCTGCTTTACTGTGTCGGCTTGGGTAGACGAGCGTTTCACCTGTAGAGATATCGGTCGCCCAAAAGGGTCTTCCGGGAACTTCGGGGTCGATGAACATCTTCTTGACCCATGAATGCCCAGGCCCGCCTGGGTTTGTTGTTGCCCGCATAAAGACTGGTAACGACGGGTCAGCTGTTCTGAGGCGTGAACGTAAATAATCCCAAGCATAAGGTGTCGCGTACTGTGTTAACTCATCTATGCCAATGTAGGTAAATGCCTGACCCTGATAACGCAAAACGTCTTTATCTTGCTCAAGGTATGTCATCCATATTCGGGCACCAGAAGGAAAAGTCCATTGGCTTTTCTTTTCCATCCATTTAGCACCTGGATATGCGTTAGGATACAGTTCCTGACTTTTGTGTATCAGTTCGCGCAATTCGTCATTTGTACGACGTAGAATCAACGCGTTAAAATTTTTATTGTTACAGTAACGAAGCGGGTCGATAATCAAGGCATATGATTTGCCACCACCTGCTGCGCCGCCGTATAATACTTCTCGTTCTGAGGAAGCTAGGAATTCTGTTTGAGGACCTGGATTAGGCTCAAATAGAATTTTCTCAGGTTCTTCTTCTTGTGGAGAAAAACTAGAACCAACAAACTCCATATCTGGCTCTTGATTCTCTTGTTCCTCCAGCTTCTTTAATTTCTTCTGCGCCATGTTCATCTGAATACGTGCAGAACGTTTTTGTTTGGCCAGCTTCGCCTTTTCTTTTTCTTCTTTGGTTTTAGGTGCTGATGTTACCTTGGTCTTGGGCCTTGGCGGCACGGCGTTTTTGTTCAACATGTTTCCGTCTGTCAGATTTATCAGTCTTTATACGTTTCCACAGTCCCATAGGCGTTATACGGCGCCCTGTGTACTCCGTGAGCCATCTAGCAACTTCAGGGTAGGAAGATACCTTTAGGTACTCTACGCCCTTCTGTAGGGCTTCTAACTGCTCTTCTATGGGTTCGAAAAGCTGTGGGTCGTGTTCTGCTCTCTTGTACCCCCACGGTACAGTTGGCCCTTTGGCCCTATCGTATCGGTCAGTCGGATTCAGTTTCTGTGCTATTGTCATCATTCTTTGCAGGTAGAATAAATACACCTATTGGCTTTTCAGAAGATACGTTTAGTTTTTCAACTTTAGACAGGCCAACCCTGTCAAGTATCTGTTGGGAGGCCGCGAGCTTTTCCCTATTACCAATAGCCGTTGGGTCATCAATAACACCCACCATAGAAAGTACAGCTTTGGGTGCATTAGCGGCCATTTCCATTTCAGAACGTTCAATGATTTCTGAGCGTAACGACTGCATTATAGCATATGGATTTGTGTTTGTCGAGTATCCAGCAACACGCATAGCTTTAGAATAATTGCCTTTTGCCTCGCCAAACAACGCATCCAAGAAATTAGATTGTAATTCTGTAAGTTGTTTAGGCACGAGCGTTTCTCTTTCTTCCTGATTTAGTACGTGCAAAAGAACGGTTAGCACTGCGGGATTTAACAGACAATTTTTTGTTGTTCATGGGATTTCCCGTAGTATGGTGCACATCTCTGCCGTCACCCTTGGTGACCTTACCTTTTTTAGCCATGATGGCTCTTGCAGCATTACGCGAAGCACGACGTTTAATCTGTTTCGGTTTGCTGTGGTAATTAGCATATTCCTTTTTATAATTACGTTTACGTGTCATGCTTTTGACTTTTTCCGTTTGGTTTTTTGTTTACGTCCAGAGGGTGAAACGGACCATCGAATAGAGGTAGGCTTTCCTCCTGGATTTCCGGCTTTGCGTTTCTTACGGACGGCTGAAGCCTTCTGTCCTTTGGACATCCTGTCAGCAACCGCCTTCGGGCGACACGCTGGATATTTTCTCTTTGATTTGCTAGTCGATTTACGCCCACACTTTTTTCCCGTAGAAACGTCGCGCCAATCTTCTTTGAACCATTTACGTAATCCTCCTTGATATGCCATTACTTTCTTGACTTCTCTATCGCTTTAAATGTATCGCGTAAGCTTGGGGGTTTTTCATTCTGTGGGTCGTACTTACACTGTATTTCTTTCGGGAAGTATTCGTGTAAATTTAGCCAAACACTATCCACCGTATTGTTAGCACCATGATATATACAGAGCCTTTCGCCGTCTATAGTTTGACATCCTTGCAGTCTACATACTACGTATTCTGGGGTTGCGTTAGCTGCTGCACTTTTAAGAAACATTACAAATCCTACAAGCAAACCTGCGCCAAGTATTAGCATCACTATCCATGCTACAATCTCTACAAACTTACGCCTACGTTGCCTTTGTTTATATAGTGTCTCTTGGCGTTGCTTGCGAATGGAGCCTTCCATTTTTACGAGTTCATCCCATTTGGACTTACCCATCGTCATGCCAATCCAATTTTGTAATTCTCTACGTTGGCTTTCAGCCTTCTGCTTGGCAGCGAATGTCTCCATCGCTTCCTGTTCTACAGACTTACCCGCAAACAGCTTCTTGAAGATAGGCGGGTTCTTCGCCTCTTTCTCAAGCATGTCCAAATCAGACATGGCACCCATCCAACGGGACAGGTCAGAAGCCATAGCCTCAATGTCACGGCCTACTTGAAAGCCTTTCTTGATAGCACCAAACGCCGCAGAAGCGGTTGCCATTGCACTAATCGGGTCCATTAATATGTCCTTACGTTGCCGGGGTTAACGTATTTAGGAAGGCAGTATGCTGTAACTAAATTCCCCTGTTTATGTAATGTCTGTGCGTACCAAACGCATTCTTTTAAGTCTTTAAAGTGCATATCATTGCTAACCAGCTTCCTGTCATCTCCTACACCGACAAATACGAATAGGAGAAAAACATGTATCATGATTAGCTACTCTTATGTCACTTCCAACTACCGCCCATAGCCTTGTAACGTTTTGACGCAAAAGCATTTGCGTAAGCTGATGGATAAACCTTAAACTTACGCTTTGCTTCTGCCTTAGCCTTAGACCATAGGGCTGGCTTTGTTGGGACGGGTTTTTTTGATTTAGTTTTTTTCTTAGCCATTATATTCGATTCGGGTCATAAAATTCTTCCGCAGCAAGAACTATAGTAAGTGTATTTGCCGTTCCTGCCGCCACAATAATTTTATCTTCTGCATGAAGGTAAAGGGGCTTATCTACCGTAAAGATAGACTCAGACCCTTTACCCGTAACCGCATGACTATTAAACAGTGTATATGTTGTATTCGCTTCTTTTTCGTAATATTTAAGCGTATAGTTTCTGTTACTAGCGTCACTGTTGGTAATCAGAAGATGCTCAACGTGCGACGAGAAATTTTTAGGAACAACATAACAATCAGTATCGCTGGTCCCAGTCAATGCTGTTGCATGTGTTACAAATTTTGAACCGCCGCTAAGTACAGGCATTATTTCTTCTTATTCATTCCGCCGCGCATACGCTTAGCTGCCATCTTCATAGCACCGCCGCCGCGCATTTTCTTAGTAGCCATACCGCCGCGCATTTTCTTAGCGGCCATTTTAGTTTTACCCATACGAGCTTTGGTTGGTTTCTTCATTACCATGTCTAAGATTCCTTCTTACGAGCACTAAGCTCTCAAATACATCGTCTGGAAAATGCTTGTAGTATCCTGATTTTTCCAAACTAACCGCAGCATCATCAAGGAGAGATAGCCGCTGAACGAATACCATACAATATTCTAAATCGTCTTGTTCATCCTCAATGAGGAAGTCTAGCCCCGCGTCGGTGGCGTCGTAGTCTGGATGAAACACCATAAGGTGCATATCCATATTTGCAATAGATAATGCCTCATTCATTCCATCACACCACCCGTCAAGGTATTCAATGTCGGGTAGTTCTTCATTTGCCCACACGACAATATCATAATCGTGCTGGTCAAATTCTTTTACTGCGTCTGCCAAACCCTCTAGGCCAGTATTGATGCTGAAGCTTACTTTATTGTCTGCCCACGCTTTTTGTGCATACGGGCAAGGGGGTAAGCCATTTAGCTTTATGTTTGGCACCTCAAGAAAATCGTTGGACCATCTACGGATAGATGCTTCTATGGGATGCATTACTTCTTCATATTCTTTTCGATAGCAGCTTGACGAACTTTTTCATACCCCGACAATTTGCCATCTTTATCCAAATCACCTAGAATCGCACCTGACTGTAGGCGAGGCACATTGGTCGGCAACTCCATAATATGTTTAGTGCCGCCATTTCTTCGGCTATCTAGTATTTCTCTACCTTTAGCTATATCAGCTTTCTTAGCTCGCTTACGAACTTCTTTTTTTGTTTCTTTATCCATGTTTGGATTAAATTTTTTATTATGTTCTTTACGACGCTTTTTTTCTTCTTTGCCTTCTTCAGATTTTAAATACGCTTGGCGTGCTTTTCCTGGAGCAACATCTATTCCACCCTTCTTTTTGCCAAGGTCTTTTTTAGCGATGCCCTTGTTTTTATATTCTTCAAATGACATGGTATCGTCACGACCCTTATCAAAGAAGTTTATGCGCATCTGCTGCTCAAGGTCAATTTCTTTTGGTTTTACTTCTTTAGACTTGGCCATTACTTGCCCCTTTTAGTGCTAGAGTTAGTGGGCAGTTCCATGATATGCTTCTTACCCATACGAGTGCCGCCGGCACTTTTTTTAGATTCTGGTTCATCTTCGCGGTAACTCTTTAATATATTTTGCAAAAGTCCACGAGTGTTTCGGTTCCTACGTTCCTTTTTATCATCGCGCATAATTTCATCTTTGTAGGCAGCCTTTACAAGAGATTTACGTCGTGCTCTTTCGGCGGCAACATTTCCTTGCAATTTCATAGAACCGAATACGCTGTTCGGGGCATCCAGAAGCTCTTGCATCTGTTTATCTGTCATGTCTTCAAGGTACTCTGCGCCAAAATGTTTTTTAGCAAATCGTTTAATAGCAGACGCATCACTGGGTCTTATGGTTTTAGTCTCTTTAGCCATCTAAAATTCCCCTGCTTTCATAGCTTCAGATAGCTTAGTAGCACGGCCTTTTACCTGCTTTGCCCAACGGCTATCCAACATTTCTACGGCTGCGGTATCAAAGTCACCTTTGTGCACTGCTGCCCACATATTCTTAAACTTATTAAGACGTGGCACACCCATATTAAACGCCATGTCCATCAGGATTAGCTGTCGTACTGCATCTAGGTCTTCGACGCACGGGTGCGCTCTGCATAGTTCTTCTTCAACAATCTTAATATCGTTCTCGGCAAGATACATAGCATCAGCTTCAGTGATACCCATTGTATGAACAACTGCCATATTAGGGATATCCATCCACTCCAGTTCTGCTGGTGTGATGCCGCGGTCCTTTAGGTTCCTGCCTATACCGATGGTGTCAATGCCAAGAGAATCTTGATACACCTCAAGGCGCAAGCCTTCGTGCTTAATTAGCTTTTCAATGAAGTCCTGTCTGCTGTATTTCATTTACGTCTCTTTTTATCTATGTACCATCTTGCACAGTTAACTACGGTATTTGTTGTTATCATGGCCACCAGCCACATTTCCCACCATTCCATTAGGCTTTCTCATGCCCCATCCATACCGCAAACGCACCCGTCATTGCTCCCGTCACCACACTGACAAGTGCTGCTTGTTGGCTTGTTGGGTCTGGTAGTGTCATAAACCATTCCACTACCCGCCAAGCCGATAGCGACATCCCAAGCATCATCAGGCGGGGTAGTATCTTCCACCTTAGAAATCTCTCCATTGTTACTTCTGCCACGGTTTATCCTCGCCTGTTTTTCTGTTGTGCGTTCATGTAAGCCCCACTTAGCCATTACTTGCACAAGTCTTCGTACTTAGTTGTGTGCAATCTATGGCGAGACAAATCACCCACATAGTCTGGGGTGATAACATGCTTAAATATTGCGTTTAGTATGTTTTTTATCAGTATCATTTTTTGCCAAAAAACTTTGTCGCACTTCGGACCCCAAAGCTTGCAGCAACAATAACGCCCAAGCTGTACTGGTACCATTCAGGCATTTGCTCCAGTTGTTGAAATCCATTTGCTACTACTTCTTCCATTCCGGGCACGAATGCCATAATCAAGGGAATGCTAAACAGAATTGTTAGCCATTCATCTTTCCATGAAGACTGACTACCTTTAGCCATCTCCAAGTCCCAGTCAATTTCACCGGTAGCTTTCTTCTGCATAACTACAGCTTCAGCTTGTGCTTTTGCTACCTTGGTGGCAGACTGTGCTTTCTTTTCTTCAACCTTGCCCGACATCCATGTGCCAGCAAGTTCTGCTATAGGTCCAATCAGCAGGTTTAGCACTTCCATCTCCTACGTGCTTGGCGCAGACGGCTATTCGGATTCTTAGCCGCTTTAGGGAACTTCTTCATCTGTCCTGCAGAACGAGCACAGAATGACTTCCTACGCTTAGCCGCCTTACTACCTGGTTTTACTTTGCCAGTCACAGCTGTTTTCAGCTTACTACCGGGATTGGCACGTCGGTATGCCTTAACCCCAGCCTCTGTCATCCCCGCACCTGACTTGGTAGAACGAAAGTTCTTTTTATTGCGTGGTGGCATTTTGCTTGGTTTACGTGCCATTACGTTGCTGTCCCTGGTGTTGTGCACTTCCAGCCTACAGGTACGTGTAGGGGAATATCCGTTAGAATACTTGCACTCATTTCTACGGTGCGCTCATAGCACTCATCATGCGTCTTATACGGGCCACGAGTGTCTTGTGCAGGAAAACATACGTTATCCATACCCATCACACAAACCATAACCCATGCCTCAAACATAATAATCCCTCAAAAAAGATGGACGGAATCCACGTTGTCAAAATCCCGTCCATAATGCCTTAGAGTGGCTGTAGCGAACCCCGCAGGAATAAGTACAGCATCAGGTCTTAAGTACCGGGTCTCCCCGTTGCATACTGTAAATGTCCCTCAGCAACCAACGCTTTTTCAACATCCTCAACACTGAAGTCTTTACCAGTACGTTCTTTAAGGGCAGCACGTATATAATACACATGGTGACTGGGTACGTGTGCCCTATAGTGTCCATACCGCTCGTATTCGGCAGATATCTGCTCTAGCAACGAGCCGTATTTCCGTTTTTTAGCCATTCTATATATATTGTACCACAAATGAACTAAGTTGTGAAGGTTTATCTTGACATCCTTAACGTTACCAGTACCCGTTTGCCATATGTGTTCCAGAAATCTTCTGGTAATGGAATAGATTAGAAATATTTACTAATAAAACACTATTATTGTAGAATATTATTCCTATGTAATACGTATTAGTGAAACTCTATTGCTCTGGTGTGTTTTATGTCTTGACATGGGGTGTAAAATCAACTATAAATTACTTGTTTTTCTTTTTTCCCTTTTTTTCTTTTTCAGTAACACCATAGGTAAGTGGCCGAGATAGATAAAATGAATAAAAAAACTGTAAATTTCTACATGAGAAATAAACATAAAAGAAAAAAGTACAAATGTCCCGTAGTTTTATGGGGAAGTGTATGGAAAAAGAAAGATGATAAAGAAAATAAGACAGATAATACGAATAAATCCAATAGCTAAGGATTTATGGAAAAATAAATACTCAATAATACCAAATAAGAAGAAAATTATTCCAAGAAAACAGAAATACAGGGGTTAGTATAAAGCAAAAACCCTAAAAATTATAAAACAAACTACATTTTTACGGCTGGTATAGGGCTTAAATCCTTGCCAGCCTTTATTTTTGCCTAAATGCTGCCGGCGGCGACCCCGTAGGCAAGTTGGCGCGGTCTGGTATATAGATTCATTTCCCTAATTTTGTGTCGGACTCGTGTACATGTAACTGGTACAGGGGGCGTGGCCCATGCGTACCCGTTGCAGTCACACAGCCAAGCCGTTGTTTTTATTGGGTTTTTTGCATATTGTAATAATATTAGCCAGTGGGGTAACAATGTTGCTTGCCAGGTCTCTAACCTGGAATTATATTAGTCTGCAGCTGGGCGCTTGTGCGATTGTTGCGCGGTTTCGCGTATAGGGTGGTGCGCGAATTGATGCTGGCATGGCATAGTTGTGCATAAATAGCACCACCAAAAACAGCCCCCAACGCTTGACATTGACGCGGCGCGTGATAGTGAGCGAAGCGAACACAAATGATAGAACTTGTTGCGAAGCAACACTATGATAGTCCGACGAAGGAGGAAAATTTTGATAGTAGTTGGGTAATAATATTGCGCGAAACAGGCGCCGCCGGGTAATAATATTAGCCCCAGGAATTAGCCCAATGAAATCAGTGACTTAGCAGCTAAGCCATTGAATACATTATATAAAATCTCTCAGCACTGAGCCGTTTTGTGTAATGTATTCAATGACTTAAATGGATATGATTAGCTGCTTTTTTTTGATATCTTAACTGTGCGCCAAAAAAGGCGGCACCTGTTGCAATAATGCAACACTAAGTGGCAATAATGCCACACACCTCTAAGCTCTTGAAAGGAGCCTGAACCATGACTAAAACAATCAACACATCTGTGAAAGCTGATTTCGTTTCATCATTCGCTGACGTTACAGCCGCAGAAACCGCCATCATTGCAACAATGGCAAGCTATGCCGTGGCCGCAGAGCGTACCGCCAAGGTTCGCGACGTATTGGCTATCCAGCTGGCCGACTGGCTGGCGTTGTCTGCAACAGAAGGCGTTTTGCCATCTGAGGCGGAGACACGGAAAGAGGCCAGCCGCATGGCCAAACTTGCCGCAGATGGCGTGGACAAGGCCGAGGCGCGGATAATGGCCGCATTCAGTGTTGCTAATAAGGCGGCGCGGCTTATCGTGTCCGGCAGGGGCTGGACTGCTGGCTGGCATCTTGACGGCCAGACCGGCTATTGTGACCAGACCGCCGCACATACAAAAGGCGGCAAGCTGAAAGATGGCATGGTTCCGGCCGTGTTCCATGTGTTGCGTGAAACCTTCCCGAATAAAAATGTGGGGACAGAAAATGCGCCGAATATCCAGCCAAATAACGACACGCATTTTATGCCTGCTGTTGAGGCTGATATTTCAAACGCTTATCGCGTACAGCTTCAAAATGCTGATTTGGAAGGCGGTTACAAAATCAAGGTGGCCAAAGCTCCTGACACGGAGGGGGTCATCAATACGCCGAAACAAGCACGCGCCACCGCCAAAGCTCTTGAAATTTGGCTGGCAAAGGCGGGGCTGGAAGCCGCCGAAACATCCGACAAGGTGAAGGCTCTTGACGGCGCAACGCTGAAAACTCTCAACGATTTGGCGAATGCTATTGATAAGGCGATTGAAACCAACGCGACAACGCAAGCCGTGGCAACAGCCGCAGACGCCGCATAAATCCCCAACCCTCCTAACTGGACAGCCTTCGGGCTGTCCTTTTTTTTTGGCCAAAATTTCTATCATAAGGTATGCCTTCGGCATGACTATCATTTTTGTTCGCTTCGCTCACTATCATAAGGCGGCTTCGCCAACTTCTATCATATGTGTATCTGCATACGGCACTATCACGCGGCCAGCGGCCTATAGACACAATCTGCGGCATTCACACTTTTTTCCAGGTATTGACCTGGTTTTGATAACAGTCATTTGTGTACTACAATTATTAAGTAATCAGAAATTGACCAGTCAACAGGAGGTGCTTATGTGCCAGAACACTATTGAAATATTCCGGCCAGCCTTTACAGGGCTGGTGCGTGATGAAGTTTCTTGCGGAACAGCTATCTACAGCGAAAGCTATCCATTCCGCAAAATCGACACACTCCGGTGTGATGACTGCATCCGTTCAAATTCTTGGATGGATTTACAAAACATTTCTTTTGAGGAGGTATCCCCATGAACAATATCGAAACAAACAACGACGGGCAGCTTGAGTGCTGGGCCGTTTGCCGTGTTACTCGCGATGGCGGGACAAAGCCTATAATGATGTATCCTTCCTTTCAGAGAGCCTCTGACGCTATGTATCAAGTCATAGAGCTGTTTGGTCAAGAGTTTCATCCGTTCTGTATCATGGATATGAACAGTGATGTCGTCGAGCATGATTGCTCACCGGAGCTGTACAAGAACGAAGCAACCAAATATCTGGAGGTCAAGTAAATGTCTGCAACATCTAAAATCGAACGCCTCGGCGTTCTGTTCTCTTTCGCTGTCAGCATCCTCGCGCTGGCCTATTTCATTACAGAAGGCATCTACTATTTTGGGTGGGCGCTTACTGGTGGGCTTGTTATGTCAGCCATGTCACTGACTTGGTTCTCGTATCTCGCTGTCAAAATGTTGACGGGGCAGCGGTGATGACCCGCCCCTCATGTCAAAAATGTGACGCACCGGCAGACTTCCTTTCTGGGGGAGTCTGTCTTTGCGCGTCGTGCGCGTTGTACTATCAACTTTCTATCACGCGCAAAAAGCCGTCGAGCATTCACACTGCTCACATTCACAATCTCTGGGACAAAATTCATTCACAAGGAAAGGGACACACAAATGTTTTATCAATGCGAGGATTGCGGCACAGACGTGCCAGCAGCGCGTAAGCGTACCGCTAAATTTTTTCCTAATCTGTGTGTCACGTGTGCGTCAGGTTTCGACAACACAATCAGGATTCGTCCCACACTCGTGCCCACTCACAAAGGTGCGTATCAGCCTGTGACCAATCGCCGTAGTTTGTACGAAGCCACTTGTAGCCCGAAGAACTACGACCACACCTATGCGGAGAAATTATCATGATGACCACAACTAATTATGTCGTGTTTGCGGCAATGATTGGCCGTGATTGGGGTAACGTGTCTCCCCACTTTGTTCGCGACTTCCTCACATATCTTGAGCAGGATAATCCACGGTTTGACCGTAAACGCTTCATTGATGCAGTCATTCGCGCCACCCCCATTGAGGGCACCACGCGCGATGAAATCCGGGTTCTGTTCACATAGATATATTCACATTCACAGTTCCTCCACCTAGCCCTCTTGTCATTTTGATAAGAGGGTCTTTTTTGTTATTATATACAAGTGGTCAGGGATTGTCCCTGCCAACAAATGGAGCAGTAAATGAAACAAGTAACTACATACAAGGTGTTTGTCTACAACTGCCTTACTAAGAAATGGCGGCTCGTCGAGTCCCATAGTGATTTGGCGGCAGCGCAAAACCTGTTACGGCGTTGCACCTCTGCCCCAAATCTCAGCGGTAACATCATTGAAGATGTTATCGAACACAAACATTCGTGAAAGGAATGTAAAATTATGCGTAACGCATCTACAAAGGCCACTATGCCTAAAAACTGGGTATCGTCTCCGTTGACACGCGCTCTGTGTGCCAAGGGTCTCAACACTTCTCACAAGGTTCGCAAGGCAGCTAATATGTCTTGGAATCAGGTGGATTCCATCACCAGTGGTAAGACGCTCAAGCCGCATCCTAAGACCATCCAGAAGCTGATGGCCGTATCCGGCATTTCTCGTCAGCAGTATGGCGGTCATACGCGTGTTGTCAATTCACTTCGTACCGAGGTGGACAAGAGCGTTGTCACTAAGGCAACCACTCGTATGGTGGCATCCAAGAAGTCCAAGGCACCGGCTCCCTCCGGTGACATCACCCTCACGGTCACAATCAATGGTGACCAGCTCCGTAGTCTGCTTTCTAAGTAGACTACTGCGTGAGAGAGTTTTTCAACACTTCACTTCTCATAGCAATACTGGCCCTTATCGTGTTCACCATCCTTAACAGGATATTTCGATAAGGGCTAGCTATTTGCTATACTTAATAATCAATCAAAGAAGGAGGTAGCCATGCCTAGAAAATTTGCTGACGGGGAACTCGTCGGTGTTCACTTTTCGTCTCGACGTACCTATTCGCACTTTCTAGGTATTGTTGAAGATTACAAAGACCGCAAATACCACGTTCGTTTCTTGGGCGGCGACAAGCGTCTGAGTAATGACGTGGTATTTGAGTGCACCACCAGAGAATTGTATGTGCCAAACAACTCACACATTGACGAGCGGCGCGACGTGCAGCTGGAGATGTACAACAACCTTCTACAGCAATTTGCAACGGGAGGCACCTATCGTGCATACATGGCCACAGACACTATTATGTGGGCATCCTTTGCGCTCACACGCATCAAAGACATGGCGTGGAGTCGCAAATTTCCAATCACTACGACTCATGGGAGGCAAGACTATGTTTATTGAAACACGCGTTGAGAATATCGGTTCCACCGTATCACGCCGTGCCGTACCTCGCGGCTCTGTGTATCGCTATGTCAATGGCAACGGCTATGAATACGTTTCCTTCGGCACTGTTGACAACCAATACTACATCGGCGGCAAAACGCACAGTGGCCGACCTAACATTCTTGCGTTGACTTGCACACCGGACAGCTCTCCGACTGTGGAACGTGACTGCGAGATTCTCGGCATATTTCAGTTTCGCATCGAACTTTTTGACACACCTGAGATTCGTGCGCTGAATGCTGAAGTTGACGAGCATTCATTTGGTACAGTCATATCCATACCAAAGCACGTCAATGACGAAGGGCATCCACATATGTATGTCATGATGGGCAATTCTCCCAGAACGGAGATACCTCACCATTTGTTGCTTCGCGTCACCAAGCCGTCCAATGCTTTGTCATATGGCGGGTATGCGTTCAACACTGTCGCGCAGGAAACTTTGGTCGCCATTCGCGGCAGAGCGTATATCACCATCAAGCGTGGAGATGACCATGCCTAGGACAAATTTTGCTTTGATGGGAGAAAATCTGTCTCGTGTTACTGAAGACATCCGTCAGTTTACACAGACGCACAACATACCTCCCGAATACTTTCAATCAATACCTACGGAGATACATCCCGTAGCTAAGTCAGCAGTTCGTAAATTGCTGATACTGCGTGAACAGACTGTTGCGTTCATGCAGGATATTTGTCAAGTAATGAGGACTCACTCTGCACCAGATGGTAATCAGCTGTATGGTCTGTCATCCAGATTGCAACTAAAATACCCTGTCATCTGGAATGCCGACAAGACTGGTTGTATTGCGTTTCCCAACATCACGATGAACAACTTCAATGCTGGCACTTCTTTACGCGATGTTCGGAGTGAGAACCCGTGGTATCCCCGATACACACACGACCTCATTCAGCGTATCATGAGTGACTTGGAAGATGACAAGCGGCGTAATGCGTGGTCACCCATATCTCGCGGCATCAAGCGGCTAAACGAGCGTCAGGAAATGACGGTGTCTCGTGCGCTGGCACGTGCTTTGTTGTTTCGTGGTGAACCCATCAAAGACGCGCAGTATATCGACAACACGGCGCAGCACATCATTGAGTTGCACAAACCATCTACATTTGTGTTTGCCGATACTGTTGACGAGATACGCGAGATGTATACACGCGTAAGTTCTGAGACACCCAGTTCGTGTATGGACTCAAAGCATGGTTTTTCCCTAGACCATCCGACACGTCCGGTTGACTTCTATGGGTATTGCCCTACTACACGCGGTGCCTACATCATTCGTGGTGACACAATCCTAGCTCGCACAATTTGCTGGATGGACACCGTGCGTAAAGATTGGTACTATTCTCGCATCTACGCTTCTCGTCATGCCAACAATACGGAACTTAAAAAGTTCCTAGAAGATGCTGGCGTCAAAGACTACAGTGAAAATAGTGTTCGGTCTTACTGTCAATTCAGTATGCCGTTGTCCTACCACCAAGGTAGCCCTGCGTGTCCAATGCCGTACTTTGACCAAAAACCATTCAGTTGGCTTGGTGTTCAGCTATCGGACGACGGAACACATTTTGTTGTCAAACTGGCAGAACGAAAAGCGGACCCTGCTGGCTGGGAGATGCCAAGTCTGTCATCCACATATGGCTCACACGTATTGTCGAGATTTGACGACTGTGCTAATTGTGGCACTAGCATCAATCGCGACCATGATGAATATTGTTATGTGTCCGGTGATATCTATTGCACCGAGGGCTGTGCTGTTGATAATGACTGCGTTATGTATGTCATGTCTAATGACTCTGAGATGCGGTACGACAGGGAGCTACCTGACATGGCTGTTCCTGCTTGGTCAGACCATGTGTGGTACAGCAATCGTCATGCTGGTCTGACGCGCGGTATGCGGTATCATCCGGTGCCGTGGGCTGCCACAGAGGGCGATTTGTTTGTGTTTCGCTTCGACGCCAACAGTGACAGCCTAGTTAGACTGTGGACGCAAGAGATGGAGGTTTCACCTCATCACTATATGCCACAGACTATGTTTGTACCTGAAGGCACGACACCTGTACGCGGTAACGGTAACTGGTCGATGGGTCCGGACCAAGCCTTTCAGTTTTTGACTATGCGTATTGAAACTGTCAAAAAGTTGCCAGCATCGCTGACTACTGTCACGAGCCCATTTGCCGAAATTGTCGGCAAACAAGACTTTTCAGATGCAATGTTTGACGAGCACCTGGAAGGAATACTTGACACTCCGGCACCGCTGGATGACCACGCCTACTATTGTAACTCAAACCTGTAAGGGAGAATATCATGACTACATCATCTTATCTATCGCCGGCAGCACCAGTTGCCCATGTATCCGAAATTCCTGTCGCCAAGCGCGGTGAGGACATCAACGAACTGTTGTATGACTTGCTCACCGCACCATCGCCACACGGCAAAAAAGGTGCAGAAGAACGTGTTGCTAAAATCATCACTGACTTTGTCGCATCTGTTGCACCGGACCAGAAGTGTGACTTTGACACTGTGGGTAACCTACACATCAAAGTCGGCAAAGACCCCAGCACCATGTTCAGTTCTCACATGGATACTGTACATGATAACAACTTCGGTGATACGCTAACACTACACATATCCAAAGAAAACTTTGTTACCGCGTCTATCAATGAGACAGTGCGACGCTATGTAAACAAAGACGGTGCAGTTGTCACAGAGACGCAGATGAAAGCAGAGGCGCGTGCAGCTGGCCATTCCTACCCGCATTACACTTTACTCCGTGATGACAACAACCGGTATCTGTACGGTTCTAAAAGTTCGTTTGATGGCTGGGTAGATACTGGGTTAGAGTACGCCTCTCAAACACAATTAGAGCCTGTCCCGTGCATTCTGGGCGCCGATGACAAACTTGGTGTCTATACCATGTGCAAATTGATTGAGGCCGGTGTAGAGGGCTTGTACGTCTTTCATGTGGGCGAAGAATGTGGCGGCGTCGGTTCTAAATTTCTTGCTGACACGCATCCCGAAACGTTCCGTGGCTATGACCATTGTGTTGCCTTTGACCGTATGAACTACGGCGATATTATCACGCATCAATCCGGTGGTCGTTGTTGTTCAGATGAGTTTGCCGCCGCACTCGCAAAGCAGATGAATACAAGTCTACCGCCGATGGCACAGATGAAAGGTAACCCCAACGGTTCGTTCACGGACAGTGCAAGCTACACCGCACTCATACCAGAGTGTACTAATGTATCCGTTGGTTACTTCAGACAACACGGCCCCAATGAGAACTTTGACCTGATATGGCTTGAACAACATTTTCTTCCTGCCCTGCTCAAAGTTGATTGGTCAGAGTTGCCCGTGGTGAGGGAGGCCGCGTCTCCCCAAACCAGGTTTCAAGGTTACGGTGGACAGACGTCATACTCTCGCGACTACAGCAGAAGGGCTGGTTCGTACTCGGGTCCGAGGTCTGTGGTTTCAGCAGGGCAATCTAAGCACAAGCAAGAGCAGCGAAAGCGACAATCAAGCCTAGACAAAGCGGCCAATGTGCTTTCCAATGTTGAATCCTATGAGCCAAACGCAGGTTTTTATCATGACGAAACAGCTGTACAGCGCCGTGACCGTGTGCTATACACCTTTATTAAGGATGAGATGTCCCTGCAGGACATTGCCGAAATGGTTGTAGACGCCGACTACAATGGCGAACAACGCGGTCAATACGACTTCATGTCACCGAGCAAGGCTAAGCAACTGTGGCAAGAAGACGACTTCTGGAATCTCTAATCCTTATCCTCGCGCAACTGCCCCTCACTTCGGTGGGGGGCTTTTTTTGTGTCTTTTTTCTGTTGACAGGCATTTTTATATATGGTAAAAGGGGTCTCCACTCCCCGAGGTATACCTTATAGAGGGAATAGCGCGATGAAAGAATACATACTAAAAAATGCACCATCAGAAGGAACTTCTGTTCGTATTGGCTGTCCAGCCTGTAACAGCAGAACTCTCACCATATCAAAAATTCATGGACGATTACTCTGGAATTGTTTCAAAGCCAGCTGCCCGACAAAGGGTTCTGAGCAGATGGAACGGACAAAAATGGAAATCGCGTCAAAAGTGCGTAGCACTATCACCCACTATCACGGCGATGAAAATTTTTTAGTCCCAGCCCACTTCACACCTTTTACGGATAATAGTCGTGCTTTGAATTACCTTGAGCGTAACAACTGCATGGATGCGTACCAGAACAATCGAGCAAGAATATTGTACGACCCGAAACAGGACCGAGTCGTGTTCCTAGTAAAGGACAATTTCACAACCTATGATGCGATAGGCCGTAGTTTGCAAAAAGGAACTATGCCAAAATGGTATCGGTATGGTAAATCTCAAAAACTATTCACAGCAGGTGACCATTCACAAGCTGTATTGGTAGAGGATGCTGCATCTGCCTGTGCCGTATCCCCTGTTGCAACAGGCGTTGCGTTGCTAGGCACTAATATGAAGGAGGCGGACTTAACTCAGCTGCGGCAATACAAGCACGTGTTCGTATGCCTAGACCCAGACGCTACCCGTAAGGCACTTGACATACAGAAGTACCTATCGTACTTTGTGTCAACAACAATAATAAGAATCGAAGATGACCTTAAATATTCAGATGCGCAGGAGATACGACAATTACTACAGAACAACAGCTTATCAAGCTCCTTCTGAGCAAAGAGTTTTATGTTGAAAATAAAACACGTGTGCTCCGCTCAATGTTTCCATCCGAACTGGCCGACTTGTACGATACCATCGTGCATGGTCATGAGAAGTATGAGCGTGATTTAACAGAAACAGAACTTCGCGAACTCTTTCGGGTTCACAATCCCACAGCAACTCGTGCCAAGCGCGAACTCATTGCTGAAATAGTTGAAGATTTAAAAGCATACCCACCAATCGGTGATGATGTAGCCACTGACGTGCTGACCAAAATGTGGCAGCAAGAAATTGGCCGTCGTATCGCTGACCTTGGTTTAGCCATGATGGAGGGTGATGCTGAAAAGATACACGAAATCAAGGAGTTAGTGGACAAGTCAGAAGAGGGCTTTCTGCCTGATGATGAGATTGTGCCCGTCACCACAGACCTTGATGAACTGTTAGCATTCCAGGAAAATGCTGACCGTTGGGAATTCAACATACCGTCCCTATCTAAAGTCGTACGCGGTGGGCGCGGTGGCGAATTCATGATTGCGTTTGCTCGTCCCGAAACAGGCAAGACGGGCTTCTACGTATCGCTGGCTACAGCCCCCAACGGCTTCTGTGCACAAGGCGCCGATGTTCACATCATTACCAATGAGGAGCCAGCGGTGCGCACAATGATGCGTGCTATGTCTGCCTACACCGGCTACACAGAGGACCAGCTGTATACCCACCGTTCACAAGCCAAAGGTAAATTCACAGAGATAGCACCGAACCTGCGTATGCTTGACAATGTGGATGCCAGCGTTGAGTGGCTTAACAAGTATTGTGAGCGGCACAAGCCTGACATACTTATCATAGACCAGTTGGATAAGGTGAACGTTAGTGGTACATTTGCACGTACCGATGAAAAGCTACGACAGATTTACTTGAAGTTTCGTGAGGTCTGCAAGCGGCATGATGTATTCGGTATCGGCATAAGTCAGGCATCTGCTGATGCTGAGGGTAAAACGCACGTAACTTATGCTATGATGGAGAATAGTAAGACGGGTAAGGCCGCGGAGGCTGATTTGATTATTGGTATCGGTAAGTCCGATGTAGCCGATAGCAGTGACACACGCCGCTACCTCACCATATCCAAAAACAAACTCACAGGTTTTCACGGCAATATACCGGTCAACCTTGAGGCAACAACGAGTAGGTACACAGCATGATTACTACACTCGACGTTGAAACAATGTTTCAAACTAATCCCGAGACAAAGCGCACTGACCCCTCACCGTTTCACAAGGACAACAAACTTGTATCTGTGCAGTACGCCTTTGGTGATGATAAGCCGGTGTTCCACTGGTTTCACCACGACACAAAGCAGATAGACACACACATACAACACGCCGATGTACAGAATATTCTTGACAACACCACGCTCTTAGTTGGTCACAACATTAAGTTTGACCTGGTCTGGCTGTGGGAGTCGGGTTTTACTTACGATGGCGATGTGTATGATACCATGATTGCCGAATACTTGCTACTGCGCTGCCAGAACTGGGGCGTGAGCCTTGCTGACAGCTGTGAGCGCCGCAAGGTTGCACAGAAGAAGGGCGACTTGATTGAGGAATACATCAAGTCTGGTATTGGCTTTGACAAGATGCCTATGGATACTGTTAAGGAGTACGGCATTGCGGACGTGATATCCACACGTGAGCTATATTTTGCACAACAAGCCCTGTATAGTGCTGACAGAAATGCACCACTCAAAAGGCATTTGAAACTTATGAACAAATTCTTGCCCGTTTTAGCAACATTAGAACAAAACGGTATCAAGATTGATTTCAAAGAACTTCACAAGGTGCGTGCTGATTATCAAGTCGAAAGGCAACAGTTACGTATGCAGTTGGAAGACGTGTGCCATGAGGTTATGGGTGACCGCATAATTAACTTTGCGTCACCGGCACAGCTTAGCGAGTTGATTTACTCACGCCGTATTACTGATAAGAAGAAGTGGGCGGAGGCATTTAACATTGGGTTGAATGAAAAGGGCAAGCCGCTGCCACGGCCTCACATGAGCGTCACAAAGTTTGCAGAGACAGTGCGCAATCTCACAACGCGTGTTCACAAGACACGCGCCGAGCAGTGCACATACTGTAAAGGACGCGGCGAATACTACAAGACCAAGGTTGATGGCAACTTGTGGAAGAAGCCCACCAAGTGCAAGGTGTGTGATGGTGCGGGGTTCATGCAGATACCACTGCCTAAAATTGGCGGACTAACAATGAATCCACAGAGTGTCTTAGACATATCTGCAAGCGGCTTCTCCACAGACAAAGTAACATTATTGCGTTTGTTGAAGTCTGCGAGCAATAAAGGTAATGCTAATGCTGAAAAGTTTCTCAAGTCGGCGGTACGGCTAAATGCCGTAGATGTTTACTTGTCCAGCTTTGTTGGCGGCATAGCGCGTAACGTAAAGCCTAATGGCATCTTGCATCCTAAGTTTAATCAGTGCATAACACGTACCACACGGCTGTCATCCTCTGACCCCAACTTTCAGAACCAGCCACGCGGTAACACCTTTCCTGTGCGTCGTGTCGTTATTTCGCGATTTAACGGCGGTTCTATATTACAGGCCGATTACAGTCAGTTGGAGTTTCGCATTGCCGCACAGATGAGTGGTGATGAACAGATGATAAAAGATATTATGGATGGGGTAGATGTCCACAGGTACACAGCATCAGTCATATTTGAAAAGTCAGAAAAAGATGTTACAAAAGATGAGAGAACGGCAGCAAAGGCCCACACCTTTAAGCCACTCTACGGTGGCACCTCGGGTACGCCAAATGAAATGGCGTATTACAAAGCCTTTACTGACAAGTACCCAAAACTTGCCAAGTGGCATGAGGACTTGCAGACTGAGGCTATTGTACATAATAGTGTTACTTTGCTCACAGGCCAGCAATTTGCTTTTCCTGATACTAAACGCCTTGCTTCTGGCAATGCATCCAACGCGCCCTCCATCAAGAACTACCCTGTGCAAGGCATGGCTGGTGGTTGCGTGGTGCCGCTCGCACTGCTTTCGCTACACAATGCACTTAAGGATTCAGGCTGTAAATCTCTTATTATCAATACAGTTCACGACTCAATAGTGCTGGATGTATTTCCAGGAGAGGATGATGTAGTAGCCAGCATCACGTATGAGGCTATGACTAAGGTTACTGAAACCTTCGAAGAAACATATAATACTAAGTGGCTGGTGCCACTAGAAGTCGATATTGAGGTGGGAAAAAACTGGCTTGATATGAACGACTTTTCGTTTGACTACCGTCATGCTATGTGATATAAATTGCACTTAACTCAAAAAGGAGAGGTTATGACTTCATTACCTACCGTTGCAAACAACTTATCGTTTGAACAAATCGCCCAGCTTATTGGGCAAGAACAGCCGCCTAAAACCGGCTCTTCACTTACAATACTGAAGATTAATCGTGACTATGAAGATGACGACGGGAATCCCCTTCCTGCTGGACATTTCATGATTAACCATGAGGGGGAGAGTGTATATGCAAAAACAATTAAGTTTCAGTTGTTTATGCAGCGTTACCAGTACATTCACTACGACCAGACAGAAGGTGAGTTTGTATCTAAATCAATTATGGCAAACGACCTCTATCCACAGACTGAGGTTCCTGATACTATTGGCGGTATGCGCTGTGGTTCCGTCCCTTCGTCCAAGCGTGACACTCTGACTGCCAAACAGGCCACCAAGCAGAAGGATATTAAGTGTTTCCGTATGCTGTTTGGTAAGGTTACGTTTGACGATGCTGTTACAGCTAGTGGAGAAAAGCGTGAAGTGGCCGGCGTTCCGGTGCTGTGGAAAGCACGTGGGGCTAACTTTATGCCCATTTCGGTACCACTGGATGCGCTAACTGCACAGCGTAAGCCATTCTTGTATTACAACTTGAATGTTTCCTTGAGAAAGGAAAAGAATGGTACCGTAATCTACTATGTTAGCAACTGTTCGGTGGGCGAGGGTCCACTAGACTTTACGGAAGCTGACCAGCAATTGTTGCAGGATTTCAATAATTATATTGAAGCCGAAAACAAGGACGTGATGAAAGACTATGATACTGCATTGCGTTCACAGGGTAATATTGTTGACGTAGACTCAGCAGATGTTACTATGGATGATGTCCTTAACGATGACCTGCCGGAGTCAATGGCATCATGAATTCCAATCAAAGTCGCCTTCTTTCGTTCCTTTCAAAGGCGGCTCGTGGGGAGGCAGAGATGTCTCCCCGCACCCTTGACAGGTTTGCACAATACGCACGTGACGCAATGGAGAAGCAATTCACCAAGCGTGACGACGACTTTACGTTGCGTATGAGCAATATCGGTAAACCGTCCTGCCAGCTTCATTTACAAGCTATAGGCGCAAAGCCTGAGCCACCTACGTATGATTTCAAGATGCGTATGATTATGGGTGACCTTATGGAAGCCGCAATGTTCACATTGATGGAAGCTGCAGGAATAGAAATTAAATCAAAACATACCAAAGTATCGTATGATGCCGATGGTACCATTATCAATGGCGAGTATGATATAGAACTTGAAGATGGTATTTGGGATATAAAGACTGCTTCACCCTTTGCCTTTGAGCATAAATTTAATTCGTCTGATGGCTACAACAAAATTAAAGCTAATGATTCGTTTGGCTATGTAGCACAGGGCATCGGATATGGAATGGGTGCTGGGAAGCCTTTCAAAGGTTGGATAGCATTGAATAAGTCTACCGGAGAAATTGCTTTTACCGAGGCGCCTAATAATGAGCCTGAGAAGGAAGAAGTAAATGATAAGATACAGAAATCCATTTCTGCAGTCGACACCACTAAGCCGTTTAAACGACAGTATTCTGATGTTCCAGAATCTTTCTACAAGAAAGAGACCGGAAATAGGGTATTGGGGCTTGAATGCTCATGGTGCGACTACAAAAAACATTGCTGGAAAAACCTTGAATTCAGACGACAGCTCCCAAGCAAGGGAAAGAACCCAAAGTACGTCTGGTACACACACATCACCGATGAATGGCGTGATGCTGACGCTACAGTATCGGACACCTGATGGCGAAGCTACGGCCAAAATCTTTAAAACGAGTGAAGCAGAAGCCTATGACTTCATCACGGAACTCAAAGAAGGCGTCCCCTTCCCGACGCTCTACTGTGAAGGCCAAGTCTGTGCCTTCTCCGCAAAAAACATCAGCGAAGTCCGTATCGAAAAAACGGATGTCCCCGAGGTCAGCGAAAGCCAAGGGACGTAAGCTGCAGAATTGGGTAGCCGAACAGCTACTCAGTATCCTAAAGGGGTTGACTTCTCTTGATGTGAGGTCGACCCCTATGGGTGTTAATGGGGTTGATGTGCAAATGTCCACAGCGGCTTACAATCAATTTCCATATGATATAGAATGCAAGAATACAGAGCGTATGACAACGCTGTATAATTACTACGAGCAAGCTATCAGTCATGACTCCGGTGGAGAACCCTTATTGGTAGTTAAGATGAACCACAAGAAGCCTCTAGCCGTCGTAGACGCGGAGCATTTTATAAAGGTAGCTACATGCCAGAAACACAAGAACTAAAACTAAATCCTGGAGATTCTGCACTTATCATTAGACACGAGCAGGAAGAAAAGGATGGCTTTGGGATTGAAATATACCACCACCCTGACGATAGGTTAAGCGACGAAGATGTGGTATTCTACGCACTGCTAACTAGGGGAATGGCCTATAGCGCCACCCAAGATGTGCAAAGCCTACTGGAGATGGGCGAAGAGAGTTATGGAGACGAAAACGATATTGTGCTAACTCAACATTAAGGAGTCGTATGTGAAACACGTAGACTTATGTAGTGGTATCGGTGGCTTTGCTCTAGGATTTGAGTGGGCTGGACTTTCAACACCTGTAATGTTCTGCGACATAGAGGAGTGGTGTCGGGACATATTAAAGAAACATTGGAATAACGTGCCAATTAAGTCAGATGTAAAGGAACTAGCAAATGACCCAAAACGACTTGTTCCAGACTGTGACATCCTCACAGCTGGATACCCCTGTCAGCCGTTCAGCCAAGCAGGACGCCGCGAAGGCGAAGAGGATGACCGCCACATCTGGCCGTACATCCGCAAAATTGTTGCATCCAAAAGACCCACTTGGGTTGTTTTCGAAAACGTTTATGGTCACGTCAGCTTGGGCCTCGACCAAGTGCTCCTTGACTTGGAAACCGAAGGCTACGCCACAAGGACGTTTATTGTTCCAGCTAGCGGCGTCGGTGCACCCCACAGAAGAGACAGAGTCTGGATTGTGGGCCACACCGAGGACAACGGATGTGACGGGCGGACCACGACAACTGGACGAGAAGGGGCGGAGAGTCAGCAAGACGAATCCCAACTTGAAATTTGGGGCGAATCTGGCGGACCAAGTACGGATGTGGCCGACACCAAGAGCGTCGGAGTGGAAGGATTGCGGACCAGTGGGGAGCAAGAGTCACACTCACATGTACGACAGGAAGTATCTGTGTGCAGAGGTGAAGATGTGGCCGACACCGTCAGCCAGCGAGCACAAGGCGGGACAGCCGGGCGACAAGATGCAGAAAATGCTCGGGAATCATCCAGAGGTACGCCAGAGTGGGACTGGGACGTTGAACCCAACGTGGGTAGAGTGGCTAATGGGGTACCCAAAAGGATGGACCGACTTAAAGGATTAGGCAATGCCATAGTCCCGCAGATTGCACAACAAATTGCTGAATCAATAAAGGTTGTAGAAAATGCCAAGAGATGTTAGATATAGAATAGAAGCCGATAGCCCTGCAGAGTTGCAGGAATATATAGACAACTACAAGAACACCTACCCAACAATCGCGTATGACACACGCGTGGTCAGTAAAACAGAAGAAGACGGAAAGCACACGGCAATCGTATCACGGTTGTCGTCGTGTGACTAAGGTTTAAAATGCGACACGAAGATTATATGAGGCAAAGAATGTCAGAAGATAATGTTAACCACCCAGCGCATTATAAAACTGAGGGGCTTGAATGTATTGAAGCTATTGAAGCTGCCCTAACTCCAGATGAATACAGGGGGTATTGCAAAGGCAATGCCCTCAAATACACGTGGCGAGAACGCTACAAGGGCAAATCTGTGGAGGATTTGCAGAAGGCTAGGTGGTACCTAGACCGATTGATTGGTGTAATGGAAAATGGCAGCAAGGAAAATTCGGGCTAATATTGTAGTTAATGCAGATATTAATTTAGAAGAATTCAATGTAGACATTGATGAAGTTTCTGATACCGTGAAGGAGTACCTTGACGATTTATTTTATGATGTTGAGGGAATAGTGCCTAGAAGGATACAAGTGAGGACACAATATGAATAACGCACTACCAACAGACTACCAAAATTTTATCGCGTTGTCGCGGTATGCAAGATGGAAAGAAGATGAACAAAGGCGTGAGACATGGGTAGAAACCGTTTCACGCTATTTTGATTACATGGCTAAGCATCTGCGTGATAATTACGACTACAATCTTGGTAGTGAGTTACGCGGCGACCTAGAAGAAGCCGTATTGAACCAAGAAATTATGCCTAGTATGCGTGCTCTGATGACCTCTGGTCCTGCCTTAGACCGCTGTCATGTAGGTGGATACAACTGCTCCTACGTGCCCGTAGACAGCCCCAGAGCCTTTGATGAGACTATGTACATCCTTATGTGCGGCACAGGCGTAGGTTTCTCCGTGGAGCGCCACAACATAGAAAAGATGCCCATAGTCAATGAGGCTATGCACGAAACCGATACCGTAATCAAAGTAGGTGACAGCCGCCCTGGTTGGTCAAAGTCTCTGCGTGAATTGATATCTTTGCTGTATGCCGGTCAGATTCCTAAATGGGATACGTCAGATGTTCGTGCAGCTGGTGAACGCCTTAAAACATTTGGTGGTCGCGCTAGTGGCCCCGCACCCTTGGAAGAACTTTTTCAGTTTGTAATTGATAAGTTCAAGGGCGCGGCAGGACGTAGGCTATATCCGATTGAGTGCCATGACATCATGTGCAAGATTGGTGAAGTTGTAGTTGTTGGCGGTGTGCGCCGCAGTGCATTGATTTCATTATCTAATCTTAACGATGACCAGATGGCACATGCCAAGTCTGGGCAGTGGTGGGAGAATGAAGGACAACGTGCGCTGGCTAACAACAGCGTAGCCTACAAAGGTAAGCCCGAGATGGGCACATTTATGCGTGAGTGGGTATCGCTGTATGAATCTAAGTCAGGTGAGCGTGGCATATTCAATCGTGAGTCTGCTAGAAAGCAAGCCGCTAAAAATGGTCGGCGTGATGCAGAACAGGATTTTGGATGTAACCCCTGTTCAGAAATTCTGCTACGTCCCTACCAGTTCTGTAATTTGTCAGAAGTGGTGGCACGTGCTACGGATACTGCCGATACATTGAAGCGCAAAGTGCGTCTGGCCACCATACTGGGCACTTTTCAATCCACACTCACAGATTTTAAATACCTGCGTAAAATATGGAAAACAAATACTGAGGAAGAGCGGCTACTAGGGGTGTCATTGACTGGCATCATGGACAGTACGCTTCTCAGCGGCACCAGTCCCGACCTCGGTATGAACATTTCTAGCACTCTTGAACTACTGCGTAACGAGGCTATAGACACTAACGCTGAGTATGCACAACAGTTAAGAATTGCACAATCTGCAGCTATTACGTGTGTAAAACCTAGTGGCACTGTTTCACAGCTTGTCGATAGTGCCAGCGGTATTCACGCTAGGCATAACCCCCACTACATCCGTACAGTGCGAGGTGATAACAAAGACCCGCTCACACAGTTTATGCGTGATGCCGGCATTCCCAACGAGCCTGATGTAATGAAGCCAGACAGCACAACTGTGTTCAGTTTCCCAATGAAGTCGCCTTCGTTGGCTGTTACACGGACTGCTATGACTGCCATCGAACAGCTAGAACTGTGGCTTTTGTATCAGCGCCATTGGTGCGAACATAAGCCTAGCGTAACAATTTCAGTGAAGGAAAATGAATGGATGGATGTAGGTGCGTGGGTGTACGAACACTTCGATGAAGTGTCGGGCATTAGCTTCCTGCCATTCAGCGACCATACGTACAAGCAAGCCCCGTATCAGGATTGCACAAAAGATGAATACGATGAAATGGTGACACGTATGCCCACTAAAATTGACTGGGGCGAGTTGCCCGAGTACGAAAAAGAAGACAATACATCAGGGGGCAGGGAGTTGGCCTGTACTGCCGGTGTATGTGAAATTGTAGACTTGACAGCCGCTTAAGGGAGATTAAAATGAAAGATATGATGTTGAATGCACTGAAGAAAAATGCTGAAGGGGGTATTGCGCTACACCAAGCGAACATAGAGGTGTACCTAAATAACCCTGCTGGCATCGGAGAGCACTCTGACATTATGGAGGCAGTCCAAGACGAACTGGACAAACTGGCCGCCCACCAGGACAGACTAGATGTGCTTAATCGTTATTTTATCTTTGAATCTATGGAGTTGAAATAGTGTCTAATAAGGTGGTATGGAAGCGGGGCAAGGATTATGTAATCTGTAATCCGCCTCGCAAATCTGAACAATGGGACGAATGGCAGAAAGTGAAAGAAAAAGAGGAAAATAAGAATGGCTAAAAACTCTGCCGTAGAACGGTTTTACTACGAAGGTCGCAGGTCTTTTTATAAAGTAGAAAGGCGTAACAAACACTTTCATATTTTAGCTAATCCATATTCCACTAATTCATTCCGCGGCAAAGAATGGCAGCGGGGTTACGATTCTTGTTATTTTGAGAATTTACAGAGGTTACAAAATGGGAAGTAAAGAAAAAAGCGTAGAAGAATTTCAAACAGCTATGGACCAGCCCATAGACATAGAATTCAATAAACACCAGTTGATGCTACGTATGTCTTTCATAGATGAAGAAGTTGCAGAACTGCGTGAAGAAGTTATGAATGCCATTGAAGAACTGACTACCTCCTCCTTTGTATCGCAGAAATTACACACTAAGATTATTAAAGAATTGTGCGATGTTATGTATGTTATATCAGGATTTGCTGTAACTTTTGGCTTGCCAATTGATGAGGCATTTAGTAGAATACACAAATCAAACATGAGCAAAATGGTTGATGGCAAACCTGTAAAGAATGAACAGGGTAAAGTCCTTAAAGGCCCGAACTATAATCCCCCCAACCTTAACGACCTAGTAGCTAAACAATTAGACTTTTTCAAAGGTCGTGCATTTTGACATAGGAGACATAATGTCAGACGAAAAACAAATGGTTACCATAGATGGTAAAGAATATGACTTTGTTGAACTAGAAAATGGTCAACAATATCTGGTGCAACAGTTGCGTTCTGTAAATAGTAAAATTGTTAATGCCAAGTTTGACTTGGACCAGCTATCTGCTGCACAGGATATGTTCTCTAAGATGCTTGTTGCATCCGTGAAAGAATCTGAAGAAGAGAGTGAATAGCATGGAGAATCTGGAACCAGCAGTTAAAGACCGTAAGAAGTTTGATATTGATTTGCAATACGGAAAGGTGCGTGAGCAACTTATCGTTGACATGCTTCAAGATAAGAAGATTGAGGTGAAGTCAGAGCGAGACATGTGGGCACGTACCGGCAATATTGCCATTGAGTATCAGTCCTACGGCAAGCCTAGTGGCATTGCGGCCACAGAAGCTGACTACTGGTTCCATAATCTGTGTATCGGTGATGGCGTATTTGCTACGTTGGTGTTTCCTGTGGAGTCACTTAAGAAAATCATCGACAACCTAG
>VMHT01027002.1_pt1 | contig 56613 bp, 95 predicted proteins | sample 4693611 | NCBI WGS metagenome assembly VMHT01 (sample SAMN12280063, study PRJNA550983) | marine metagenome | isolation source: seawater sampled from same location over 5 years 0.02-0.2 micron viral filtrate | place: USA: collected off the coast of southern California halfway between the port... ... | reverse complement strand
CACATCATTTCTGCAGCCTTGCGAGGGTCATTGTCTAAATGGAAGATATTCATTATAAACTCTCAATTTGTGTGAGAATGTCAGCGACACCTTGAAAAGTAAGATATCCCACAACATCATCAGTGATAGGTGTATCATAACACAGTTTACCATCTTTGTCAAGCACAGCAACTTCGAAAAGTCCCCTATCGAATCCATAAGTTGTGAGATTACAAACTACAGACGCACTATATCCGTTTCGAAACTTAAAGACGGTTTTGTAATTATTATCACGCTCCAACTGCATTGTAGTAACCCTCAGCCTTGACACGAAACATTGGTTTGTTCTCAAGTTGTGACACGATATAAAGTTCAGAACCAGTGAACCACGCACATGCATCACGCATATCATTCAGTTCGTTTACAAGAATGACTGTATCAATCGGGTCTTTCCAGTTGGACATACCATCGGTGAGAACATCAAACTTCTCTTTGAGAACGTCAATGCGTTCTTGTGTTGCGAATGTAAGTAATGTCTTTGACATTATGCATACTCTTCTTTAAAAGTTTTAATCTTGTGACCAACAACTACAAAAGTTGTGTCACCATCCATTTCTTTTACTAATTTAGAAGTATCAATAACTTCAGCAAGTTTGTCTTCTGCCTGTTTTTGGGCGGCATCCATAGTCAAACCTTCGAAACGTTTGGCTCCAATAGAACCATCAGCATAACGAACTTCTAAATCAGAAACATACATAAAAGTCATAACAAATCTCCTTATCAACTATACTAATTATTACATAATTCTTCGAATTTGTCAAGCAAAAACTGCTGATTTACTCGAAAATAATCTTGAAACGAAATAGACGCATCTTTAAATGCCTCACGCTCTTGACAGTTTCTATAATACATTTCAAGACAAAAGTCATTAAATTTAGATTCTCTACTCATATTTTCAACTCCCGAAATTGATAGAGAAACATCTCTGCGTCACGCAATTGTATGAACCCTTCGATATAAGGTTCTTGTCCAGATGGATAAACCTTGACCTCATACAGGCCACCTTTAGTCTTACCCAAAAATTCTGCCATAGTTTCGTTATGCATTTTACTCTCCATTACTGCATCATCAATCCAACCACACATTAAGCGGCTTCCTTAATAAATAACTTACTCATACCTTCATACACAATATTGAAAGCGTTTACTTCATAAATGTATTGGTCATAGAAATCGTCTTCAGTCATATAATCATCCAAGACATCTTCCCAAATTATGTTCATGTTTTCCAGACCTTTAAGAAGGTCGCCACAACCACAACCCGTAATGAGCGCAACCGCATCATCCCAAGACATATCCATTTTATAGTAATCAGAAATCTTAAACATTATATCATTACCGGCCAGTGACCGCATCCTCTCCAAATTCTTCAATCAAAGCATCATGTTCAGGAGTTCCTGCATAATACTCACAAAAACTATCGATACAGTGACCACTGATGTCATTCTCTTCACCACAGAAATCACACTCTCCGTAATCAAAATCAAATTCGTCCATAGTAAGTTCCTTTCTCTTGACTATACTTTACATTACCAAATCTAACACAGTTTGTCAAGGGTTTTTTTTCATATAAATAGAATAAAATGGAGATTAATATGGCAGACGATTTATTTGATTTTGGGTTTACTTTAGTTGATGAGAACGAACTTGATGCTGTTCAAACGGCGGTTGCGAGTGCAACAAGTGCATCTTCCACAGTTGAAGAAACTCAAGATAAACTCGATAAACTATATAATGCGATTCAACCACTATTGAATAATCTGAAAGCAAATCCAGAAAAAGAATATATAAAGTGGCCTAATCGAACAGAAAAGATTGAAAAGTTCGAAGACCACATTCAATCAATTTACTTAGGATAATTAAATGTTTCTAGTCAAACAACAGCCACGAGGGTATGACTCAAACACTAAAACTACCTTTGGGTCTTTCTATTCAGTTGCTTCTAAGATAGATATTTTTATTAAAATGAGAGAAAATCTCAAAGAGATTACCAAAAGAGATTATGGTTTCAATGGTATTGCATCTCTCATGAGTGATGGTTCGATTATTGATGGAGTAGTATCAGTCAATGGATATCAGAATATTCTTGTTGTGACATCATTTGAGGACTCATTATACCCTAGACTTATCACAGATGAAAGTCCAACAATAAGTTCTGGTGACCATATGTTTCCAATCATTCATAAGTTAAATGAATCAGATGGTAACATATATGTCACTCAGGTTAAAAATTCTAATAGTGTATATCAAAAACTATATGATGCATATGGTATTCAAGGTATTCGTTCAGAGAGTGTATTTCGACTTGACCAACCATTCAAACTGAACACAGACATTAAGTTTGATGCTGTGGTTATTCTTGGCTCTGAAGCAAAGGGTAAACACTCTATCAATGCAGTAAAAGAAAAGTTTTCTAAATATTGCACAGATACATTTGATTTGATTGACGTGTATCGAGGAAACAGTCGTATAATCACAGGTCGTAGTAAATCATCAAAATCCAGTTTCAATAGAATGTCCTCGATTATGTTGGATTTAAATTGGACTCTCTCGGCTGATAGAACAAAACCATATCATAATTTTAGAAAAACAATTGAACAAGTTCGTTCAAACGAGATTTATAAGGTTTACTAATGTCTCGAAATAGAAAAGTTCCAACAGTCATTCTGAGTCAAAATGAGTTCAAATCTCAATTGATACCAAATGATTTTTTTGTAGATTTATCAGAGGATTTATATTATCTATTTGACGATACAAATATCATAGATGATAACTTCTCTCACCCTGATAAGTCCACTTTTTTTCTAAATGGTCTCATAGCGGCCGCCTCTCTCATATCTATTCCTGCGTTTTTACAGAGAACAAATGTTCTTGTAATTCCAGAGTTCACCTCAGAGTCTTTTTACAGAACCTACAATGTTGATGGACAAAACTTCTATCATGGAGATGCAACTCTTGTCGGAATCCTGCCAGCCGTTCTTGCAAAAGTTATAAACTATCATGTTAACTTTACAGTCTGTGTTCCAACAAATTATAGAGATGTTGTTGCTCAAAGAATTATAGACCACTATAATATACCCACGATTGAGATGAGTCGTCAGTATAGATTAGGGGATGAGGATGTAACTTTTACAATCGATAATCCTAACTACGACTTAATTCAACTTACAGGTATACATAACTATTCAAATGGTGTTTTCAATATCAATGACCTAAAGAATGACTTTGTTCAATTTACTAATGGAGATTTTCATCTGATAGATTTTTATCTTGATGACAACGAAAGAATTGTTGGAGATGAGATAAATGATAAATATAAGTTGTTATCTAATTTAAAAACTGTGGTCGAAACCGAAGACATGGCTCGAAAGTCTAATGTGTATCAAAGATTTGATAAACTACACAATAATCTAATGAGAGTATATTAATGTTAAAGTTTAGAAATTTCATTCAAGAGGGTGTGGACGACCCTGCAATCTTCAAGGCGATATTCCTTGCAGGCGGGCCTGGCTCTGGAAAGTCATTCATTGTAGGTAAGACTGGTCTTCCTGCGTTGGGTATGAAAGTCGTAAACTCTGACGATGCATTTGAAACCGCAATGAAAAAGGCTGGCAAGAAGATGACATCGGATGAAATCTTCTCTGACGAAGGTCAAACAATTCGTGACCGCTCCAAAAGATTAACAGCAAAGAAACAAGAGATGTATATCTCAGGTCGTTTAGGTTTGGTTATCGATGGAACTGGTAAAGACCCCAACAAGATTAAGAAACAAGCAAAAGCATTACAAGACCTCGGATATGATACCATGATGATTCTTGTGAATACCACTCTCGAAGTTGCGATTGATAGAGATAAAGGTAGAGATAGAACTCTGGGTGACAAAGAGGTTACAAAATACTGGACAACTGTTCAAAAGAATATTGGAACTCTACAACAGATATTTGGTAAGAAGAAGTTTACTATAGTTGACAACACGGATATAAAAAATACCGAAAAAGAAACTGTTCGTGCATATCGTGATGCTAAAAAGTTTATTGATAGAGAACCTGACAATGCACTTGCAAAGAAGTGGATTAAACAGGAACGTGAGAAGAAGAAAAGAAGTTAAGTTATCTATTCATTAATATTATGAGTGCAACAAATCCAAAGGCAAAAAACCAACCAATAACGTGCCAACCAATATCCATTACACTTCACCAAACATAGAGATATCCTCGTCAGAGTCAATCCACATTTCTGATTTTTCCTCAAGTTTCGCTACAGCATCTTCAAGTGCCGTGACTCGACTTTTTAGATTTCGAATCTGAAAGTTTTTGTCATCGATTTCTTTTTTTCTTTCTTCATACTTCTGTCTATCTTCTTTATATGTTCTCAATACAGAGTCATAGTATCCTTCACGCTTTGCCATCGTTTTCAATCCTTCCAAGTCGATGTTTTAGATTAGATAGATTTCTTACATCCTCTTCACTTAGACTATCCTTGTAATTATAAAGATATATCTCTACAGCCTTTCTAATATATGGTATGTCGTTAGGTGCAAGAACCGAACGAGGTCTGTCATTCTTCGACATAGACAAACTCCATGTTCTCAACGATGGCTAACTTCTGACCTTCTTCACACATGGTCTTTTTATAGTATTTAATATCAGTCTCAGAGAGTTGACTAAAAGTGAATCCTTCGTTCATGCGAAGAACTTGGTAATTGAAATCTACATCCATAATATGCTCCTGTTAATAATACATCTATTATATCATCAATCAACCTATAAGTCAATTACTTTTTTCGAATCACATGTATTTTTACATTATCAGTTGTTGGTATCTTTATATTATCATGAATGTGATACAAATGAAAAGTTGTGGTTGGAAACTCTTTGAACAACTCGGGCCACAGAGGTCTCCAGTTGTTTGCCAAACGATGAGTATTGAGTGTCCCTCTGTCTGATTCTAAAATCAGGTCAGTGAAACTTGTTAAGTCTAAATCAAATATAGAATCAAATCCATAGATGTGAACTTCTTCTGCTTTCATTCTTCGACATGCATAGTGAACTGCCATGTGACCACAACTCCAGTCTGTTGCAGCCTGACCACCATTACCACCTGCAAGGTTGACAGCATACTGTGGAATATCTAAATGAAACCCCTTGATGAGATGTGAGTATTTCATATAGAATGTTCCGCTTTGTTCCATCCAAATTTTTGGACGATTACCTAGAACCCAATCATACATATCAAGTTGAATATGACCTTCTTGAAGTGCCTTCATCATCTTGAAGTCCACCATACAAGTCGCATGAACCTCTCTTCTAGGAATTTCAAAAGGTGGCATATTACAAATCAGAAGTTTGCCTGGCGTCCCTCGTTTGAACACTGTGCCACTACTCGGCCCATTTCCTAAAACATTTACTCTAGACATACATATTCACTTTCATTCCGTTTCTCACACCTCTCACAAAATGATGACTTCTAAATCTTCCATTATGATATAAATGAATATCCTCGTTCTGTTTATATAGTGCAGCAATATGTAACATTCCAGAGTCAATACCTACATGATACTTTGCCTTTGACATCGCATACGCAATGTATGGTATCTCTTTGAGGTCTGGATGCTCTGCATTTTTTCCGATATGAATAACCTCAAGACCTTGCATTCTATATTCGTTGAGTATTTGAACAACCTTATCCTGATTGAGAACTCTATCGTTTCCACCCTCAAATTGAGCAGTGACAAACTTTTCGGGTAGAAGAAGTTTTGCATCTCCATAATAACTCAATCGTTCGTAATCGTTCAGATACTCACTAATGTCAACCATTTCACAACGTTGAGGTATCGGTGGGTCATTGGGATGCATGTCCATCGTATCTTTGTAATAGTATGTAATCGCATCATATCCCTTCTCGTTGAGATATGCAATCCACTTGTGTTCATAAAGGTTTTCGCAATCATGAACCTCTAAGGATAGTGTGTCTCCAAACAAATTAAGTATCTCAGGCCAAGATTGTTTCTTATGAGGTTTATCAAACTTATCTCTGGTAATGTGTATTGTTACCTTATCGTTGTTTTTCTTTCCATAGAGATACGCAAGTAACGCACTATGAACTCTATCACCAAGGCCGGGCGTTGTAAATGGTCGGTCTCCACTTCTCATACTCTTAGAACGAATTGCAAAATGTATCATTCTCTTGCCCAATCCTTATCTGCAAGTTTATTAGCATGTGGGAACTCATCAGGTGGATTCGGTAAATCTAGAAACTCAAAAAGTTTATCTGGTTTGTCACCATTGAACAAATCAAGTGTGAGTAGGTCTTTGGGTCTCTTTGCAAAATATTCTTTTATACCTTTATCGTGTTCATCATATGCATGGTCGAAGTATTCTTTGTCCCACACCACAGTTCCATACAATGCTTTTCGATATGTGCTTGCTCTATCAGACAAATACTGAGAACTCTTCTTTGTAAAATAAACCTGACATGATTCTAACCAAGTCTTTTTATCTCGTATGGTATAGATGAACTTTGAGTTGGGAAATCTCATGTCCAACTCTCGATAACGGGCTGCACCCTGAACATCAGTAAAACCATCATTACCCATTGAGTATATTTCTTGCTCGTTTGGATAGTGTATGATATTCAATCCTGCATCAACTAAAACATCAGTAAGAGATTGTGTTCCTGTTCGAGACAATCCAATACCTATAATCTTAGACCTCATTCTACTCCCCATTGACCTCTTGGTAGATTTACGACATTCCAGTGTTCTCTTTCACCCCAATCATCTGCGCCTCTCAGTTGAACATGGACAAATTTTGTATCAGGTGTTCTCTCATCTACATTATATCTACCATCATGTTTTTTGTCTCTTGTTGTGAAAACATAACTATTCCAATTATTGTCCATCTCAATCCAGTTCATATCACATGCCAACATCATCGCATGTAAATATGGTTGGTCGCAATTGTAGAAACTCGGAAGTCCATGAGGTCTTATCAGATTGACATAATCCTGAAACGGCACAAATCGTTCTCTTGCTTTTTGTAATCCTTCTTTTGAATACAAGACCATACCAGTATTATATACCTTCATCAGTCCCTCATCGGTTCGAGGAACTTGAATACCATATTCTTTTTCTACAACAGATGCCCATTTCTCATCGGCCTCTGTTGTGATTTTACCCAATGTGATTTGTCTTCGTTTAGGTTGAGATGGTTCTGTGCAGATACCAATGTCTGCATCAAAACTATCAAAGATGTTTTCAGTCAAACCATCAGTCGTGAATACATCTGTATCAGTGAATAAGACATTATCATATTCCCAAAAAGATTCGTCATAGATTGGTTTGAATGCACCATAGTGAGGACTATAACTTCCAAAGTCAAGACCAAAACGAGACTTCAAGAATTGTGGATTATCTTCGAAGATATAGTCTGTTCCAATCCTTTTTGCATATGACTTCATATTTCTTGAACCTGCAAGACAAGATTCTTTTACATTTCCATCCCAATATTGATAAATTACATTTTTCATGAAATAATCTCTTTCTCTTTCAATATTCTATATGTTTCAATTTTTGGTCGTTCCTCATTGGAATCGATTCTGATACGAGGTCGAATGTGAATAAAGTTTGCTTTCTCCAAACCATCTTCACTACTACCCTTGTTCCATCGGTCATCCTCAAAGTATGTATTCGTTTCAATAGGCATTCCTGCGAGAACTGCAAGACGATGCATGATACCCTCATCGTGAAAAGTTTTATTGAACTGAATGGCCTCAATAAGATTGAAGTGTCGTCTCAGTTTTCTTCTGACGCATCTCTCTAATCGATAACACGACCCACCCCAATATGGATAGTTGGTGTCACCGAGAAGTGGATGTTGCGCCTTGAGTTTTCTTACCAGTTTCTTCTGAATACCAAAGTGTCGTCCAATACCTGTTTCCTGTGTGAAGATGTTGGTATTCATGTCCTTACGAATGAACATATCAAGGTCAACCATCACCACAACATCATAGTCATCATATCTTTCATCTAATGCAATCATCTTTTGTGATTGAGGAGCAAGTTGGTCAGACACCTGATTACCTAACACCAACTCATAGTCAGCACCACACCAATCAGCATATTCTTGGAATGTGTCTCGGCTGAGTTCTTCGAGTTCTCTCAGTTCACCTGTCCAATGTTGTAATATTTTATACTTCACTTATTTGCTTTCTTATTTCGTCATTACCCTTACGACCTGTGTGATGAATAATCTTAGGATTCTTCACAGCAATCTCATCCAAAAAGTCTAATCGTAGAGTGTTGTATGTGTGAGGTAGACGATTGATATACATCAGTTTTGTTATCTCATCTCCACCCATCATACCATGCAATACCTCTTGGTCACCCTGAACAGGATTAGAGACACACTCTCTTGCCCACTCACCTAGAATATGTGGTGTTTCCTCAATCAAAACAACACCAGAGTTATACCATTTACCATATTCGTTTCTACGACTAGACCACGGCCTATCCTCGACCATTCCTAACATATTCTTTTCTGATAGGTCAAATATCTCTTCTATGTTTGCAGTTACTTCACAATCTGTGTCTATCCAACATACCTTACCTACATTTGGTAAACGAGACGCATCAAGTAAAGCACGAGGTTTTTTGAACCATCCTTTTGCATCTGATTCAATCTTGATTGTCTCAAGGTCAGGTTTGTTATTCGCACCAAAGTCACAGAATACTAACTCTGCATTGGGATTGTGTTTTTGAAAGTTACGAATAAACCAAGAAAGTTGCCACTCTGTGTTACTATCACACCCTGTAATAAAAATCTCACGCATCGATTACCTCATAGTCATCACCATAGTTGTGTTTTGCAACACAACCAGTTTCGTTTTGTATTGTGGTAAAACTATCTCTGGCCTCAGCAACAAATGGATAGTATTCTTGTAACCACGGAAAGGTTGATTTGTTTAGAAAAATATCTGTCGGTCTTCCAAACTTCTGTGCTTGATTCATCAGAAGATTTGCACCTGAAGGTTTTACCATATATGCATGTGCGCCTGGAAAATACTCTTTGGTTGTCAAAGGATTGACACCTAGTTGTGTCGGAATTTTGAACTTTCCATAGGAAGGTTTTCCAATGTTCATGACGTGCAGATAGTTTGCATGAGTCGGTATCTTATCAAACACAACAGCATCGTGTTCAAATATCACGACCTGTTCATTATTCATTGCAGACCATTTCCAAATATTATAGTGAGAAAGAAATGCAGATATACAATTTAGATTGCGAGAATACTTTTCCTCGAATCCCATCGGTGATATGCTCTCTGTCTCAGCCAACATCAAAGGGTCATTCTCTGGTGTAATCGCACTAAACATTTTTATATCAATACCATGCTTTTTACCTGACGCAATGCAACGTTCTGCAACCTCAAGAGACTTAGTATTGTGACCTATCGTTATGACAAATGCTTTCATTGTGTTGTGGTTGATTTCAACCCCCTCTGTATCGTTGTATAGTATGGATAGACAACTTGCATCCAAGGGAAGAACTGTCTATTCATAATCGCATCATTGGGCCACATTCCTATTTCTTTCACCTTACGCATCAGTTTTTTTGCGGCATGAGGTGTAATCAAATATGCAGAGTTTCCTGCAAGACCTTGAGGATAGTTGTCACCAAGGTCAGGAACAGATTGTAATCCCTTATACGAACTGACCTTTGAGTGAAACTCAGCAGATTTACGAGTTGCACCACGAGGGTCATTAAGTCCTAGTATACCACCTTTGAAATCTTTTGTCAAGTCAGAAATCTTAAATTGTCTTGTAAAAAGTGCATCGTGTTCTAATATGACAATCGGTTCATCTCGGTCAATACACTCTTTCCAAAGTCTCATGTGAGATACCATACATGCGATACGATTCTTGATATTGGCCGTTGGATAGTGTTGAAGAAACAAACCTGATTTGAGGTCAAGTCCATCTTGCTCTGGTTCGATTGGATATGTATACTGAATGTTCTCCATACCAAGTATCTTCAGACTCTCGTCAACAGTGTCGGGTGTCGTAGCAGGAAATACAATCGGGTCAAGTTCTGATTTACTTTGTTTGATTGAATTAACTAAATTTCTAGCCGCAATTGTAGCATCGTGATTATTAATTAAAGTAATTATGAAACTTTTCGTCAACATCTAATACATTACCTTTGTGTTTATCTATATAAACTCCACCATGAAAATTTTGATGATTATCTCCATAGGGTTCTGACAGGATTTGCCACCATCCTGTTTCAGCCGCCTGAAGTTCTTTACTATTATGTAGTGTCTCTACTAACTGTGAGTTCCAGAGATTTCTAGGATGCAAGATAAGAGCATCATTCACATGACCTACGTTGAAGTGTGGAACAAACTCTAATAACTCATTGTGTCTCAACCAGACTTTCTCATATCTAGTATTGAAACCAATCGCATAATTCTCGTAATACGAACCCTCAATAAACTCTACAAAATTAATCTCCTTTGATACAATCGTGTCAAACCTTGTTCGTATAATCATATCATAATCACTCGGTATCTTCTTGAGTAGATAATCATGAATGAGTATCTGTTTAGTCCAATGTTTTGTTATTTCCATCCACTTCTCGCCTTGATTTTCTTTTTTTACACCCTGACTACGAAGTTTGGTATGAGTAGTTTCAAGTTGAATAACATCTGTAACTGGATGATAATTTATTACAGGTTCGTCAAACAGATAATCCACATCCATCGTGAGGTCATCTCTGTCCCAAGCAGCCGTGAACGTATCATATGGAAAGATAGACTTGTGTCTTTCTACAAACTTTTCACTCTCGTCATTATCACAGAGACCCGAAATACAAAGCGCAATCTTCATCGAATCATAAACCTATCGAGAACATTCTTATCATGGTTTACCATTCCATGAATGTTTCGGTGATTGTTTCCCCAAGGTTCACTCAATATCTGCCACCATCCCATCTCTGCGGCATGTAGTTTCTCATTCTCATACAAAGAGTAAATATGACTTGTGTCAATCATATCGGCTCGATGTATAATCAACTGGTCGAGCATCCAGTTCTTATGTTTGGGTTTATTACTCTCATATATCTTTTCAAAGTTCTCTTTGATTGTGACTGCAAATCCTACTGCTCTCTTGTTCTCAAAACAATCCTCAACATATGGTGTAAAGTTCGCATCTCGTGTGAACCAGTTATCATAACGAGCCCGAACGATTACATCATAACACGAAAGGTCTATTTTGTCAAGTATCATAGCATAGGCAAGATGTTGTTTGGTGTGATGACGAGCCCATCTCATGCGTCCAGCCTGACTTGCTATAAATTGTCTGGTCTCTTCATAAAATGGAGACGCAATATGTTTCATCTCATATGGATGATATTTCGGTTCAGGTTCTTCGAAGTAAGAACATTCGTAGGTTGGAAACTTTTCTTCAAACTCTGATTGAAAACTATCCCATGTCGAATAGTAAAAGTCAGCACCAGTGAAGAGTTGTCTTTGTCTTAGATTACCATAATTGATATCACCCATAGGATGACGAATTACAAATGCTCCTGATAAAACAACTGCGATTCTCATAATGCTTCATAGTTTTCCAAATAATATCTCAGGTCTTCGGGTGTTCCTAGACCCCACATCTTTGACGCATCGTGTGTATAGATGCGAAGATTCGATTCAATGGCCTGATTGTAAACAGGACAGACATAGAACTCATTGTTGACCCGAACATCTTTCTCAATCATCTGTTCCGCAAAACGAACAAAATCCGAACCATGTTTCCAATAGTAGTATCCAACAGTTGCATGTGTGCTGATAGGATTCTTCTCTGCGACCTCTGTAACAACTCCACTCTCGTCAGTCTTTGCATAAGACCACTTGGGATGAGTTGCGTCAAATGTCACAATACCACCATCAGCATCTTTCTCATTCATTGCATACATAAACTCCATCACATCCCACTCAACGAACTGGTCAGAGTTTGCGAAGAACAATGGGTCATCATTATCAATAAACTCTTTGGCAAGTAATGCGGTGCAGGCTGCACCCTCTGTAATACCATCGACCTCAATCACTTTACACTTAGGTGTAATCAATGACAACATAGAATCAAGATTGTATTTCTCTCGATGTTCTTTCTGAACCACGAAGTGATAGTTAGCATCAAGTCCAAGATTCTCAACAACAACCTGTATCATCGGTTTACCATTGACATCAATCAGTGGTTTGGGAAATGTGTATCCTGCTTGTTGAAAACGACTTCCTGCTCCTGCCATTGGAATCAACACATTCAACTTATCATTCTTCCATTTCTTATTCATTGGTCGTCCCTTTAGATTACTGAATATCTTATCTCGTGTGACATCATAAGGATTGTCTACTCTTATATAGTTCGCTCTTGAACGTTGTGCCGCAAGAAGGCCTGGCGGTGAGTCCTCGACAATCATTGTCTCTTCGGGTAACACACCCATGACTGACATTGCTTTCCAATACATCTCTGGATGAGGTTTACTATTCTTCACGTCCTCGTTCGATAGAATAACCGAACAATGTTGAATAAGTTTTGTCTTGGATAGTGATGTGAGAACAGACCTACGAATCGAGTTAGAACAAACACCAATCGAATATCCCTTCTCTTCAAGTTCTTCAAACAACCTACGAATCTCTTCAATGGGTTCTAGTTTTGATAATAAGGTTCGAGTGATTTGTTGTTTTCTATCACTTATCTCTTGATGTTTCTCAACAGGTAGTCCCTTATGCTTTGTAAGCATTTCAAGTTTCTGAGTTGTCTTGAGGCCATCATATATTGATATATGTTCTTTCTCACTGATTGCATACTCATCACCAAGTGCTTCATTCAAAGCAACATAGTGTATCTTCTTAGCATCAATCAAAACACCATCTAAGTCAAAGAGAACAAGTTTTATCATCTATGGTGCTACAAGAAATAAAATAGTAACATATGCTATCAGGATTGCCATAGCCCATGCAGACTTTTTATCAAATATAGGCATACCTATTCTCCTTTACTTTTGGATTGAAATAATAAATGAGTCATGTTTATATTTACTCTCATTTCTTTGGTCATGATATGATGTCTTTCCATCTCTCATATCAATAGTATTGATGAAATCCATGTGTTTCAACATATCGTATCTTTCAGGATGTTTCTTAAACCAGTAATAATCTAGTTCATCTTTGTTCATGATATGCATCGGAAAAACATCCTCACAAAAGTAAGTCCCACCTTCTTTGAGAAATGGAAAGAAGTTTTTAAATGTGTTTTTCTGTGCTTCAGGCCAGTGGGCTCCATCATCAATAATAAAATCAAACTTTATCATTCCCCAATTATCAATTAACCTTTTGCCAACTCCTGCGTGAGTTGAGTCACCTTTCAACCATCGAACTCTACTACTTTTCAAGACTCCGATTTTTCTAGGTGGAACTCTTTCGAAAGTATCTATGGTATAAACTTTTGCATTCGGAAAGTAATCTAACCATGCTTTTGTTGATGCACCTCGAAAGATACCTATCTCTAATAAGTTTATAGGTTCGTCTCTGAGTTCTTCAAAATACTTTTCATATATCTTGTAATACTTGTGGGCTTGACTCTTGTCACAATCATGCCAATCAAATAATTCTTTTAGTGGTTTTCTGTTACTCATTTTGCTTCCCACTTACAGTATTGTCTTTGCAGACTTATTTTATCACCATTCGGTAGTTCGGTTGACCAATTATCAGGCATGAACTCAGTGACCTCAAATCGATTTGTCTGAGTCAACATAATATGATGATTGAGATTCCATTTCCAGAATGGAAGTTGCGTTCCAAACCCACTATTCTCGTGAGGTTGTCCAGTATTACATCTCCAGTATATTCTCGCTTTTGGTTTGAGTGCATTGACGAGTGATATAACTTGTTTGTTTATTAGATTCCAATCTCCGAAGTTGATACTACCAAGAACAAATGCGACATCGTATTTCTTTTCGGTTTTGAAATCCTCAATAGCAACAACTTCATCCGCACCGATATCCGTGATATCAATACCATAAAGATTTTTGATTTTCCCCTTGAATGGATTTGAACCGCATCCTACGTCTAGAACATGTTCGTGGTCTTCGACTTCATCGATTAATCTTTTTCCTGTCCATTCATACAAATCCATCCAGTTAGAGATACGTTGTTTAGGCCAGTATTCACCAAAATATTCACGCAAAAGTTCTTTATCAGGATTGATATCTATAGACGAGTCTATCCGAGTTGTCATGTAATGAACCATCTATAAGTTCCACCTTGTCTTTATGTTCTATCAAAAATCTCCAAATTGCTTCATTCTGTGATGCAATCTGATTCATCATATTTCTATCGTCACCATACCATGCATAGTTAGGATATGTTATATTCCAACCACCGGCCTCATGCCACCAGTCAAAACAATCAATTGAATTTCTCAAGACCATGTATATTGGATATCCATAATCTTTCAGTATATTTAGTGAGTATGCAAAGGTGTGTGATTTTATAACTCGTGTGCCTTTACCAGTGAAAGGTAAATCCCAACTATCACGATTATTATTAAATTCCATTTCAGGGTCAAAGTATACACCTCTGTGCATGAGTTTTCGACCATTCCAGTATTCTCTCTCAGGTGACCTATCTGTGGTGTTGACACCATCTATGCCTTCAAGTGAGTAGAGATTTTCCTCTACCCACCCTGACCATCTACTGCCTGGCGCACCTGTTACAAGAATATAATCTGTCAACCTACATTTCCTATACCTATGATATAACCAACTATAAAGGTTACAACTGCGACTATGATATGTTTCCAATTATATTGATACATTATTCATGCTCCCCATCAAGTCTACGGCCAGGATTCTGATTAGGAGTATATCCCCACTCCAGAAAAATCTGAGGCTTTTTCTCAGCCACTTTATATGTTGCAACAGTAACAGTAATAGCAGTAAGCAATGCAATGTGACCTAACATAGACCATATAAATCCTGACCAACTACCAATCGCAACACTGAAAGCAATAACCCACATGTATGCAAGAACCTGTAGTATCATGTGTCTCACATGAACATCAGGAATGTTCTTTAGTGGACTGAACCTGTGGTCAAACACAGTATTCCAACAGTCAAATACCCATTTACGCATAATAAATCTCCTTACGTTTAGATAATATCTTTGATTATAACTTATATAACTGGTATTGTCAAGAAATATTTTTTCTATCTTTTTTAGGTCTTATACCTTGCCATACTTGTTCGTCTAGCCATTGATGTTCCATCTCAATGTGATATTTTATATACTTTGTATTCTGGTCTTCTGCGATATCTTTGAATATTCGTTCATCATTATATGCGACAGGAAAATCCAGAGTCTTTGACAACCACTTCAGATATGCACCCCCATAAAGAAAGACTGACTCGGTTGACAGAAAGTTTAAATCTACATCTAAATCATGGTAATAGTTTAGTGCAATCGGTAAAGTAATGTCTTTTCGAACTCTAAGTTGTTGTTGTTTATTGATGTTGCGGTCTCTCACTACGATACAAACCTTTACATCATATCCTGCTTCTTTTGCTTGATTCGTAACACCCTGTATCTTTGGAACTTGTCTCATTCCATCGTAAACAAAGGGGACACTCACATTTGCAACCATGAGTGGATGAGTCAACATATCTTTTGTTTTAAGTGGGTCAATCCAACAATCAGCAAAAGGTTCTTCATCACTTGGTATCCAATACTTGTTACCAAAGTCCCATCCTTTTACGTCAGGATGATAACTAAACATCTTACTGAACAGATGATTACCTGACCCCTGCGGCCCTGTTATAATAATAAGTTTCTTAGACTCTTTGTTGTCCGACATAGGTTCTCACCTTCAATGGATTTATCTCGTCTGTCGGCCCTGTTCCAGAGTCAGGACTGAATACAAATAATGTTACATCTTCACCTCGATTACACATAAAGTTGTGTAATACATTTCTCTCCATAACCCAACAATCCCCTGCCTTGATAGCAAACTTTCTGTCATGGTCAAGTTCAATCAAACCTCTACCCGAAAGCACGAGACCTATGCGTTGACTTGGATGAGTATGTAGAGTTTGTTGCATACCAGCAGGGAAATGAACATAGTTGATTACAGGTAATCCTAGTCGGCCTGGATTTACTGCGGTAGAATTAGTTCCACCATCCATGTATGACAGATTGCCTTCTCCATTATCGTGTGGTATAAACATGCGTTCATCGTTCATGGATAAACCATAAAATTTTATGTGAGCAAACATAGAATTATCATCATGTGTCTCAACAACAAATTCTTTACCTGTTTGTCCAGCAAAGTCATTACTATTGATTGACCAACCATTATTTACATTGATACTACAACCTTTACCCATCAAATAACTTGTTCCTAAAAACTCGTCATTATTAATATAAGTAGTGCCTTTACCTTTCGCAACTTGAATATCATAATTCCATATGTCACGAACTCTATATGTTTCTGCATTTTCAATCTGTTTCATAACAATCCTATCACTTCTTTAATTTTGTTAGGTATAAATGGCATCGACATTCTTTCAGGATGCCAAACAATAGCACATATATTGTCCTTCATCCAAGACTCAATGTTACCACTTTCATCAAGATATAAGTATACACTATTTGGGGGCTGTTTGTCAATACAAATATTATGAAAACTATTGACTCTTACATGAGTTGGTGCATCTCCATATACGAGATGTTCAACATTAAGATGACCCTCACATTCCTTTGTGCTACCACCAAGTATCTCTGTAAGTAGAAACGCACCATGACAAACACCTAAAATAGGCTTGTTCATTTTAGACATTTCGGTTGCAAGTGATACTTCTGTGGTGATGCGAATCTCTTCGTTACCTCCACCTGTAATTATGAGAAGGTCGAGAGACTTCGCAAGGGATTCATAATCTAAGTCTTCACGATTTGGAATGGGAATAAGTTCATGACCCTGTAAAAGTCGATACCAACCATGCTCTAGAGAGTCATAAACTTGTCCATTGTGCGTGAGAACTCGTTGAGTGAGTCCTACTTTCATTTACCAACCGTAGGCTGCGTTTACGAGTTCTCGTGAACCTTTTGCTTCGACTGTATTCGCACATGAGATTTCAAATAGGTCTTTACGCATGGCTTCTACGATACGAAGAACACGACTCTGTGTTTTCTTATCGGTTGCAACTTTGCGTAGTTTGTATCCACCAATACCACTATGGAAACCCTCATCCTTTGCAATCTCACGATAACGACCAGAGATGAAACTATCTTCGATAGTGTCTGCCATCTGATTCCAGACTGCCTCTGCACGACCTTCCGCAACCAATTGATATGCGGCAAGGACTGCTTCGTCATTCTCTGCGTCATACTTCTCTAACAGAGACGCACCCTTTGCGGTGTCCATCTCACGTTCTTTCCGAATTGCTTGCGCCGCATCTACTTCCTCACCAGTGATATGTTCGATAACTTCCTTGACCATACGATAGTGCTTTGCTTCATCGGCTGCTTGTTTTGAAAGCAATTCTAATTCTCTTGGGTCTGCATCATCGTCTGCACTAGCAATCTGTGCAGAGATTTCAGACATGTTCATACGTTCATTGACCATACGACCAATGAAGTGGTCAACCATTTCTTCTTTAGAAAGGTCACCTTCGAAGTATGCCTTGACATTCATCTTGGATGCTTCGAACAATGCTTGGTTTTCGTTGCGAATTTTCTTCACAAAATCTTGAGGTTTCAACATTATTTTCTCCTGTTCAATCTATTTATATATTTATACTATTAGAACTTAAAGGTTAATTCAGTTCCAAGGAAAACTGATTTTGTATTCCAATCATCATCAAAATTCTTTTCACCGAAGATACCAAACGATACATTATCAGTAAGTTTATACTCACAACCGAGACGATTCTGAGAACCTGAGAAGTCTCCATTATCTCGACCATCTTGGTCAAATGATAGTTTTGGAGCAACCCAAATATAACCACTTAGATTGTTAGTGATTTTTTGTTTATATTGCCATCTCACCCAGAGACTCAGAAAATCATCTTTTCCTTTCTTCTCGAAATAACGATATTCGAGACGAGGCACAAATTTTAAATTTCCAAGTGTGATAAGAGAAGGTGAGTTCAAACGAAGACGATGTTCAACATTTCCCTTATTCTCCTGATAACGATAGGCATATCCAACCTTGCCTGGCTTGTAATCAATTTGAGTCATCCATTTATCAAGATTCTTATGACCTCGATATGCAATGGACGCATTACCAAATTTAGCTTTCACATTATGTTGACTAAAATTATCCAATGCGTAGGCTGGATTACAACTGAATAACGCAATCGCAATAAACATAACAACAAAAAATATATAAAGATAACTAATTGATTTCATATTTCTATCCTATCAAAAAAAGAACTAAGTAAATTATCGTTTCTTTTTGTATATTCTTTTATTTCTTCTTTATATTCATCAAAGATTGTATTAGTATCTATGCCTTTGATAAACAACTTTTCATATTGTATTACATGAACCTGTGTATACCTTTTCATATTCTCAAGGTCATAAGAACAATCAAGTTTATCAACCTCATCAATGTTAGTCAGGTCTTTGACATCCTTCACCGTATTGATACCTTCCTTATACAGTTGACAATTATCATACATGCGAAGATATTGATTTCGAACATAGTCATGACTTGGTTTGACATTATTAGTGACCCAGTGAACCACAGGAGAACTGTATTTACTCAGATAAGGAAAGTCAGATAAATCTAAGTTAGATTCATCAATTCGTTTTACGATATCAGGATGTGCGTAGTCACCATTGAGATACTTCTTATAAAATCTCAAATCAAATACATAGTCGTAGGCCTCATTCTCGGATATGTCTATCTGATAAACTTCGGGACACTCTACATGAGGTAGAAAACGACAGATGTATGATTTTGCAAACATAATACTTTTCTCGTTGTAATATTGAGAAGATATCTCTGACCCTTCTTCACAGTATACAAGATGAGGTGAACCCATATACTCGTTTGACTTTGGAGAACTTACACAGCCGGGATTTGTTTCCCACTCACCACTTCCATCTAGTAGTTCACTTAGAAACATCAGTGATGTGCCAGAGACACCACACATACCCATTCGTATCTTTGGTTTATCCATTGATTTGTTTCATCAGTTCTTCAACGTTCTCACCCGAATTGGGTAACTTGTCTTTGAGAAAGAAATGAACAAAGTGACATTCGTCTATATTGCGAACTGCACTATAAAGTCCATTCCATTTGTTACTCATGTGTTTGGTTGGAATGTTGTATCTCTTGAGAAAGTAGTTCAACAATGTCTGGTCGGTAGACCACTTCCATACACCTTGACCATCAACAAAGTCTTTGAACTCCATACGCATTAGAAAGTCATATGGTTTCTGTCCTTTGAGATAAGGTTTGAATGATTTACAATTCAGCAGAATCAGACCCATATTGAAGAACTCAAATCCAAACTCATTTGGTTTGAAGTCAAGTGAACTTCGACCATGTAGATTACCATACTGCATATGAGAGTAATTAATAATTTTGTTTTTATACCAATCCGTGATTTTCATTTCACGTTCGCATACCGCACCGAATGCATGTTCTGTCAAAAAGTCATCGAATATATTTGGTGCATCGGTGCGAATATAGATGTCTGCATCCACGATTGCAATCTGGTCGTAGTTGTCTAGATATTCAAATGCATTCTCTTTCTCATAGATAGGTAGATATCCACCATACTTCATATATGACTCTTCACTACGATTAGTCGAAAAGATATCGGGTTTGATACGCAACTTAGGTTCAGTCAATACAATGTGTTTGATATCATACTTCTCACAATAGTTTGAGACTGATTCAATACAATGTTCATACAGTTTGGACGGTTTACCTACCGCAACTTGAAATATCATTCTCTTCATTTTCTCTTCCTTCTTTTATTACTATACCACTGAATTGTTTCATCTACTTCTTCATCATAGAATAGTCTGTGTTCAATCGTAGAATCTGCCCAATCAGCATTCACAGGCCAATAACTCTTTCTCTTTTTAGCTTCTTTTCTCACAAAATGTGTGCGTGTTCTTATATCACCCCTTTGACTGTCACAATGTTTCATTATATAATCATACATATGTGCATCGGGATTTAGTCTTACAACAAACGGATTGTCATCATACTGCAAGTGACCCTTTAAAAATCTTCGTAAAAGTGCAGGATGAAAAAAAGCTGCACCAAGTATATTTCTAGTCATCATATAAAAGTCATGATTCATACATGGTATATACTTACGTCTTAGTTTTGCGTCATGTTCACATATAATCGTTGGTTCATCCCCCGAAGCAACTTGTCTCCATGCTTTGACGTGACTATACCAAACTGCTTTCTCCGTATCAGAAAATATACCCTCGAATTTAAATCCTTTGTCTTTTTGTAACTCCTGTCTTCTTTTTTCAACTGAACGAATAGTAATTTTGTAAGCAAATCTGATTTGTGGGTCTTCGAATGTGTGTATGGTCTCAGGTGTGATTGCATCCATATAAGTTACACTGTAACCTCGTTTCTCCCAAGTTTTTCTACTTTCCTCTGCATACTCTTCACTTTTTTCGTGACCCTTCATTCTAATCATCAATACAGGAGGTCTATATTGACTCTCTGTAATCATAATAATTTTGCCTTACTTAGTTTTTCCCAAGTCTCATAATCACCTTCAAGATTTCTCACGATTGATACAAGACCATCTATATTAACATGTTTTCGTTGATTTGTCAACAGTTGATGCCAACCCCATTCAGCAGGATAAAGTTTTTTACTTGCCAACAGACTATTGGCCTTTCCATTATAGTCTTCTTTTTTAAATCCAATCATAAAATCAAAAAGAAAATTATTATAACAAACTAATTCAGATTCCTCTTGATATCCTTGAGGTTTGTTGTTTTCAAAATAATATTTGTTAAGTAATCGTCTCTCTCGATACCTGTCATACCTCAATCTATAATGGCCAGTCTTTCCATGATGAAATTCATGTCGAGTCAGAAAGTTATATCCAACAACATTTTCATCTACCATCTCCTGTGCTTTGTTCAAGTCAAAGTTATCACTTATGACCGCATCCCATCGAGTTCGAAAATAGTAATCATATGATTTCTCAATTGACTCGAAAAGATAATGAAATCCAATCAACTGCATTTGTCGTTGAGGTTTCTTTATTTTAAATTTTATCTGTTGATTTTCACTAATGTATTCGTCTTGAATTGCAACACGATAAGGATTGTAGTTACTCACAGGTTGGGTCATCCATAATATATCTTCATTCACCTTTTTCATAATATATCGATTTTGAGGTGTATCCCAACACTGATAATAAAAGTCACAACCTTCAAACTTTTCCTTTATTTTATCCAGACAGGATTGTAACATGAATCGTTGAAGTTGAGATGGATATATGCCTGTGACCAATACTGCGGTTTTATTTTCGATAGTCATTTAATGTAAACTCAGTTCCATACATATGATAACGAGAACGGCCGTGATTTGTATAAACTAAAACCTCAGTGTCATCAATGAGAAAATCACAATCACGACAATAATCAGGATAGTCTCCATTAATGTGACCTTCTCGTAGGTTAGTGTATTCTTTACCATACCAAATTTCTTCAATAGTATTCTCAGACGTGTAACCAAGCACGGCTTCTTCATCTCTTCCCAGAACTTGACAGCAAGGAGCCACTGCCCCAAATTTACCATCAAGCCCCCCAGCACGAATAACGATATCAGGACTAAAAGGTCTACCACAGGTTTTTTTCTCCCCTTCTCTATTATACAAAGGTTGATACATACCAGACCAGTTGTGCATTCTCCAGATTTCGGTTACACAACCAATGTGTTCTACAATACCTTTGTATCGTTCTAATTGTTCCTCTTGATATTTAGTGTCGGTAATAAGATGATATGTTCCGACCTTACAATCTTTATCGGTTGCATATTCGTTCATATCCTTTGCGTTCTGAATGACCTTCTCAAAATTAGGGGAACTCATCCACTTTTGATATTCTTCGTTGTTACTTCCTATGATTGAAAAACGAAAGAAGTTGAGTCCTGCATCAACACAATCTTTCATGAACTGACCCTGCATTCTGAATCCGTTTGAAAAGATTACAGACTCACATCCATACTTTCTCACTATCTCAAGATAATTTGGTAGATTAGAATTAAGTGTTGCTTCACCTGAACCATCTAGATTCACAACACGAAGTCCATGTTCTGCACAATCCGCAATATTGTCCTCGAACTCATCAAGAGACATCTTTCTCAGAAAGTCTTTATGTCTGCCTGGCTTACCATCCGCACCTCTTTGTTGAGGACACATCTGACAAGAATAATTACACCCACCATTTATCTCGATGACTGCTCTATCAATATTCATGGTGACTTTTATGCTCTGTTATTTTAGAATCACTTAGTTTATCTATGAGTTTCTTAATACGAGCCCTTTCATCATTTAACATATACACTAGTCTTGCAAGAGTAACAAAATCAGATGTAAATGATTTAGTCTTTTCACACAATCTCTTCTCGTCCTCAATCTCCCATAGTTGTGCATTGATTGATTTGAGAATATTCTTTAGATGCTCAATCTTAAAGTCTGGAATATATGCTTCGTTTAGTATCTCAAACTCAGACTGAACAGGTAGACCCTTATCTAGTTTTATTTCTAGAATAGTGAGTTTGTCAATCAACTCACCCATACTGACTTGTATCTCAATCATAATATTTCTTTATTCTCTTTAGATATTGGTTTGCTGTTGTTTTCATCATACCAAGAGTAGGTGCAAAGACATCTGGAGAGCCATCACCGATAGCCTTCTTATATCTCCAACTACTATGTTTCTTCACTGCGTTAGGAGTGTTATAAGTAGTTACACCTTCCCATGAAGGAATGAGCATTGGTTTTGCAAAGTTTCTTGCAATGTAGTGCCACATTCCATCATAACACAGAATAAAGTTTGCTTCTTGGATTTGTTTATATGCATCACGAATCGGAGTCCTGTAAGTTAATTCTACAGTTATCCAACCCTCCCAAGAAAGCATCTTAATTATATCATACCAATCCTCATTTGTCAAGACTCTTTTCCATTTTCTTGGGGGTTCACTATTATGAGTCGGTGTCCAGACTACTATTTTCTTCTTTGAAGGGACAAATTGGTCTTTGGAGAATATCCAGTGACATGACGGCCAACCATCTGGTTCATATGTATTTGACTCGAAGTAAAAACGAGCTTTGTTATTATCAGGATTCTTGTTATCAGAACAAAACAAATCAGAATCAAAGACATGCGTCAACTTCACTCTTTCATGGTTATGATAACGAGAGTGTATCCAATCTGTTCTTTGAACAATTGTTTCAGGGTCTTTAGGATGTGTTAGATAGTCCTCACCATGAGGCCAGTGCATCTCAAGATGAACTTCTTGATTAGTATCGTGAGCATGTTGATGTGCTGTGTTCAAACCACGCATGGAGTCACCTATACCCCATGTGCCACGCCATTGTATACGTTCCATTATCTTCTTCTTTGTTGTCTCATTATATTATATAAACTTTTTGTTTTGCCACCCATGACAAATTTGTTTGGACATTGGTCTTCATAATATATTTGGTGTCTCTCATATTGTTCGCCACATTTATATTTACATCGTTTCACTAATACACCAGAGACTCCATCCATGTAAGCATGAGTGACACCAACCCAAACAAGCGCACATATTGTTCCTGACATTACTTACCTTTTGTTATAGCATCTTTTGCGTAGAATGCTGCAACGATAGCAGCAACAGATACGAAGTATGTGGGAGCCATATCACCTAATATGTTTGCCGCTGTATCAAGTCCTATGAGATTTGCCAATACAACAGCGAAGGGATACAACAACATTCCAAAGAGAGCGAACCATGCCATCTTTCTTTGAGAGTCACGCATCGCATCTGCATCTTCGAGTTCTTTGCGTCTGAACTCCAAGTGCATATTTAGTTCTGCCTCACTTATATGACCATCATCATTTAAGTCTGCGCCAGCCAAAGTGCCATCACTGTCAACTGTTATTTTTTGTTTTTGTATGCTTATTTCAGCCATTTTTATCTCCTAGTTTATGTATAGGTGTTCCTTTAGCATATATTGATTCTTCATAGTCCACTATCCACCTGTCCCACTTCTCTGAGACTAGATGATTTGATAAGTATATATCCCAATCAAAAGAGATTACTGTTTTCTTTTCCTCATCGATTGGTGGACATGCATGTAACATATGAGAAGGAAACAATATAAAGTCACCTTCTTTCGCATCTATCTCAACAGACTTGTCCCAGAAACTTGTTACATATTTCTTCTTCGGCATCTCTAGATAGTAGACTCCCGACATATTGGTTTGTCCATGAGTATGCCATCCATTACCCTTTGAGTTTCGAACACGAGAAAACCAACACTGACGAAACTCTGCCATGTCGCATCCATAGTGTTCCTTTGCACAATTGATGAGATATGGTTGTATCAGTTGTCGAAACTTTTTTTCGTAGAGTTTCTCGTTGAGGTGGTGGTCTGCCCAGTGAATACCCTTGTGTATTTCAATATCATCTCTTGTTTCACATAACTGGTCGATTGCCAGCATGAGCTCATCTGCATATTCGTCATGTTCTTTTAGATTATATAATTTGACAGGATTAGTCATTTTTCCAATTCTTTTCAAACTCAGGTGGTAGATAGTGCATATCCCACGAAAATACAATTGCGGTCTTTCCATCCTCGTAAACAGGTGGACAACGATGAATAAAACTTGAGGGAAATAGAATTAGGTCACCCTCTTTGGCTGGGATGTCCATATCAATCTTGAACTCGGTTACACAATAATCAGGCATATCTAGTAGATATACACCTGACATATTCACACCTGCGTGAGTGTGCCAACCAAATCCATTCTTGAGACGATATCTCGAAAACCAAACTCTATTTATGGTAACAATATTACAATAAAACTTCTCGGCATATCTCTGTAAATATGGTTTGAGAAACTCTTTGAATTTGTCTTCGTAGATTCGATTTGTTTCTGAATACTTTTCACCATAGTGATTTGAGAAAGGGTGGCCATAACCTTTCTCATTCTTACCATCGAAGAGTTGCATATCTTTATGATTAGGTGCATTTTGATAATCTCCCCAATGCTTGTCAGGCGTAAGTGTCATTTTAGGGTCAAGGGCAATCATTTCGTCAATCGCCCACATAAAAGATTCCGCATGTTCTTCATGTTCTTCAAATCTTACGACTTGAATTACATCTTCAATTGGGAACTTAGGTTTTTCAGAGAGTTCTTTTCCTACTTCAAAATTACCATCATTCGGCCGTGATATACTCATATATCTCTTTCCAATTCTTCATCAATGGAAACTTTTCATTATCCATATTGAACGTGTGTTCCATCAGAATTGATTCGAGACCGAAACTATCACCGCACTCTGCGTTCTCAACCTTGTCTTCAATCCAGATGTATTCTTTGTCTTTGTATTTAGACAATTCTTCATCCTTATCTGCACCAGTGTCGAGATAGATAAATTTTTCAAAAGCAGTTTTGCCAAACAACTTCTTGATATTCTTTGTCCGAAGCCGTTGAGCATTTTGGTCATTACTCATACTTGTGATGAGGTGAAAGACATAACCTTTTTCGTGTAGTTTTCTTACATATTCAACTGCATCCCGAAGAGGGGGAAGAAATCCCATTGCGGCACTTTGGTTGAACATCTTTACAAGTTTCTTACCTTCTTCTTTGGTAATGTAGTATTTGTCAGCGACATCATAGACATCGTAACAACCTTCACGCTTTTCGTATCCCATCTGTTCCATCCAGACGTGAAACGCATATTCCCAGTTCAGGAGAACTCCATCACAATCGGTAAGAATCACTTTATTCATATCATTTCCTTTCTTATTAATCATTATATACTACCTTTATACCACATAAAACACGATATGTCAAGTCTTTTTACTCAATTAATCCCTCTTTATATACTGTCTTACCATTCTCTTTCATGGCGGTCAGAATTGACCTACGATTGAGTGTCACTCTTGCGAATGATACATGAACCCAACCAGAATCAGGAACGCCGGGCGTATAGAACTCAAGGATGAGTTGGTCAAAGTCTAGATTATCCTTTATCCACACCGCAACGTCATAGTTACTATTTCCTATACATTCGATATCTACTGCCTCACCCTTACAATGTTGAGAGTGAGATGACCCTCCGACTGCTTCATTGAGTTCAGGTGAACGATATCCACTATTGATTTTTGTAGGCCCAAAGTAGTCACGAACAGGTTGAACAATATTTTTAAACAACGCCTCTGCGTTCTCTAGATGTTCTCCTTGAGGTGTATTGTCGATATCCAAACGAGTTGCAGTCATTGACTTGGTAAATTCTTTGAGTGTAAAGTTTTTAGATAGTTGCATTTTTTCTCTCCAACATTTCTTTTGTCATTATATAGTCTCTAACAAATCCTGACCTTACAATGTCAGTCCAGTTAAATTCAATTATTGAAAAATCTTTTAGTTGTTCCATGATATTCATGAAGTGCAGAACACCATTCTTATCTGTTTCTTTTGTAAGGTCTGACTGATAGTAGTCTCCACTGAATATGACTTTGGTATTACGTCCGACTCGTGTAATGATTGAGTCAAGTTCATGAAAGGTAAGATTCTGCATTTCATCAATTAACAGAACACAATCATCCAGAGTGATACCACGAATAAAAGACGTTGACATAAAAGAGAGTTGACCCTGACTTTCTAACATATCAAATGCGTTTCTATCGTTGAATAGTTCATTTGTGATAGAACGATATGGTGCAGTGTATGCATCTACCTTTTCTTCAATAGAGCCAGGCAGGTAACCCATTTCTCGTGTTGGAACAACACTTCTTACGATAACAAGTTTATTCTGTTCCCAAGACTTATCTAAGACAGACTCAAGTCCAAGATACATTCCGATAAATGTTTTCCCTGTTCCTGCACTACCGCATAGAACTAGGTTGTCACCCTCATCCCAAGCCTCGTAAGCAATCTTTTGATTATTTGTAATTGGTTCATAGGATAACAAATTATCCATTCTAAGTTTTTTCACAGTATATCCATGTTTTGTGCAATGATTGTTTTTCTTCCCTGATTGACTTGAGGTGACCTATGTCTCACCATAGCAGGAAACATTACAAGGTCACCTTCTTTTACTTCAATGTCAAATCCCCAAAATTGAGTCGCATCCTTTGGTGTTCCCTCAAGTAGATACACACATGACACATTTGTTCCTGTATGGGTGTGCCAACCAAAATCAGCCCCATCATAATATTGAGCATACCAAGTGTTATGTTCTCTTAGTTTGTTACATCCAAAAGATTGCATATACTGTTTTATGTAGGGATTGACCATCTGTCTCCAGATTTGTCTGTATGGTTGGAAAGGATTTTTCTTTTGATTGTCGTGTATCTTGTAGTCTGTATGTGACATGTTCGCATATCCACAGGGACTACGTTCGATACAGTGTTCAATCATCGTCATCAGTTGGTCAAAGTTCTCCTCATGTGTTTCAATGGGATAGACCTTTATGAAGTCGTTCATACCTTGATGGAGTTTCCAGAACCCGAACCCTTTTTAATATTCTCAAGATGATTTTTCCAATCACCACTTGTTTTATTAACAATGTTTCCAGTGTGGGTAACAAGACTTGGCGCTGAAGGTGGGATATGCCAGTCAGGATTTTCTTGAATGAATTTTTCGATTTCACTCCAAGAACAAAATCTTTCTTCTCGTTCTTCGGTCTTTTTATTTTCTATGATGTATGTTGGCATATTATCTCCAGTAACGTTGGGAGTGACCTGCACCCCCAACGAGATACCTGACCACCTACCTTTATGCTAGAAGTGAATTTTCGTATTCTGCAATAGATTGATTAAGAAATTCTTTTTTCACCAATAACTTATGAGCAAGGTCTGTGCGGCCTTTCTTCCGCAGGCGGTGAATATAGTTATCGAGTTCTCTACTGTCGTTCTTCAATCTCTCTATTTGGTTTCTTGGCATAGACGCTCCTTGTTGTTAGAGTTAAAAGAACATAACGAAAATATTAAGATTTTAGCAGATTAGGAAACGCCTCCTCTACTATCTTCTTAGTCAAACCTTTGAAGGGTGCTTTCTTTTGCACCATATTGAGAATAATGAGTGCATCCTCTGGATGAACACTTTCCAAAAGTTGAATGAACTTATTCTCTCGTTTATAACTTGTGATGGAGTCGCCTTTCATACCTTTTACAAACCAACCGAACTCTAAGTGTTGTCTCCTTAGACTGTTTGGGGTGCTTTCGGGGCGACTTGGCGTGTATGGTGGTTTACCGGCTGGTAAACTCCATTCAATAGATTTATCATATGCCCCTCGACAAACGTCTCGCAGGGCTGGGATACTGTTTTTCTTCAAGAACTCTATCTTGTCTTTTCTTGTTTTCTGTTCAGAAAACTTTTGAAGTATTTCAAATACATCAAGTTCCATAATAACCTCTTAATAGTATATAGTGTTTTAGGTATTTAGACTTTGTAATAGTCGTTAAATTCTTCTAACATTTGTTCATATTCATTCACAAGAAACTGATATGTCGCAACGCTCTCAAGGTTTTTCTCCTTTTGAGCTTTTGCGAGGTCATCTTCTGCGTCTCTGAGAAATTTGATAATTTGTTTTTGTCTCAACTGAGCCTCTTTGTTTATCATGCGGCTAACTTCTCCTCTCCTGTGTATATATAACCTTTATCAAACTTACCGACATTAACGTTTACATAGTATGCGATATCAAAGTAGTCAGTCATGATATCGGTCTTGTCATACCACTCACCCCGACTCGTTACACCTTTCATGGCGGCAACCAACTCATTCAAAAAGTCAGCAGTCACTCCACTATAGAACTTATCAACGTGGTATGTATTGACTTGACTGTGCATATTGCCATCAGTAGCAGGGTAGTAAATATTGTCACCCCGATAGTCAACACCTCTAAAGTCCAAAGGCCCTTGTTGTAGAGTCACAACCAAAGAACTATAGTTGTTAATACTAATAGAACCTTTCATACCATACTTCTTGAGAACCGCCTTAATGCCAGGCGCCAACTCTTTTTTCATCTCTTGTGTTACATAAGCCATAGTTTCTCTCCTTTTCTCAACTATAATATTATATTACCAAATCTAACAGAGTTTGTCAAGCAAAATCTTTTTTAGGTCTTTTCAACCATTCAGTAAGAATTTGTCTTGATTCTGTTTTAGTCAATTCAAAGACCTCTTGAATAACAGGGGCTGCACCAAACATATTGATACTACCATCGTCACGCAAATTATCCAAGAAGTCAAAGATTCCATCATTTTCATTCATAACTATTTCCTTTCCTTTAGTAAAGGTCTACACCAAGTTCGTTAACAAGAATGCCAGCGACAGTCTCACGGTCAACAGTGTCACCACCGCCCCACTTATGCTTACGATATTCAGTAGGGTCAATGTCACTCAAGTCAACAAAGAACTCTTCCCGATTACTCATCAAGTAGATGTTGGTTGCTTCCCGAATCTGTGCTTTAGTAGCAAAGTCCCGTTGGGCATACATCTGACCTTCACCATAAAACTTTGCACAGTAATCAACAAACCCATCATACTCAGTCTTAGTGATTTCCATAATTTCGACACTCATTTTTGAAGTCCTTTCTCTCAACTTACATATACATAATACGACACAAATCACAATTTGTCAAGTATTATTTTCAAAATAAGTCAAAATAAATTTCATTTTTTTCATAGAAAGCTGTTGACATTATCTGCCAGGCCTGATAACTTAATAGTATAGTCGAAAGGAATGATTATGAAAGTTGACATTTTTGTTGAAGATGATTTTGCGAAGGAGAACAATCTCGTTGATTATATCAATGCTGTTGCCTATGAGTTAGGACTTTATGGTGAGGGTAGTTTTGATACAACGATTTGTTTTGAGTTCAATAAAAAACTTGATGCAGATGCAGGTGGCTTCTGTTATGGTGACTCTGAAGAAATTGATATCGAAATTGCAACTCATATTCAAGGTGAACCACTTGATATTGGACAAATCAAAATCAATATCGCACACGAAATGATTCATGCTCAACAGATTATGAGTGGTCGGTTACAAGACCACGGCATTAAGATACTTGATGGATGTCTTGTCAAAGTTGCAGAGTGGGATGGTGAGTGTTACACCAATACTAAATATGATGACCAGCCTTGGGAAATCGATGCGTATGCTCGTGAGAGTTTAGTTGCGATTAATGCTGAAGGGATGATGAATGCCGCATAGTGCTGAATATCAAGAGTATCTTTTGAAACATAGAGATAAACAAAATAAAGGTTTGAATGGTCGGGACTCTGAACAGTCTAAGACCTACCAAGCAGAATTTGTTTTTCAGAAAAAATATGGCAAAATCAAAAACTTCGAGACTGTCGAGGAAGCACAGAAACGTGCAAAACAAATCTATGCATCTAAGAAGTGGCAAAAGGTTTGGAAACTAGAAGGTCGCAAGACTGCCACAATAAAAAAACCCACAATTGTTCTCAAAGAACGCAACTCAGGTAAAGGTTTTGCAGGTTGGACTGATGGTTGGGGAATAATCCTAGACAGTAAAGCAGGGTTAGACGAATACGTTCTGTTGCATGAGTTGGCACATTGCTTGGGTCACATGCATCATGGTCGTTCTTTCCGCCGTGCGTTGTTAGAACTAGTCGGTGCATTCATTGGTGTAGATGCCAAGAAGATGTTGAAAAAAGAGTTCACCAAACGCAAACTCAAATGCGGAGCAGAAAGTAAACCATTGTCATACGAGAAATGGTTGGAATCGAAGAAAAAAATGGAGAGGATTCGTGGCAGAAAAAAATAACACAAATCTAATCGAGAAGGTAACACCCTCATATACTATTGATTGGTATGTCAAATGGGCAGCGACAGCCTTTATTATTGCAGGTGTTATTTGTAGGTCAGCAGGCCCTGAGTATGCACTCTATGACCTTATCTTTGGTGTGGTTGGAACTGCACTATGGGGATGGGTGTCTATGATTTGGCAAGACCGAGCCCTGATTATTTTAAACACAACGATGTTTATCATTCTAGTCGTTGGATTACTGAAAGCAATAGCATGACCTTTATACATGAACAAACAGAACTCACTGAAATGGAAACCATTAATGTTGATGGTGGTCGTAAGTATGTGACACCCGAAGGAGTCAACCTTCCTTCTATCACGACAGTCTTATCCATTCTAAGTCGTGCAGGTATCGCCGCATGGCGTAAACGTGTCGGTGAAGAGGAAGCCAATCGTATCTCTCATCGTGCATCATCACGAGGCACAAAGGTTCACGAAATCATCGAGAAGTATATTGACAATGACCCGAACTTCAAAGATGGATATACACCTGATATCATTGAGTCGTTTCTTGTTATGAAACCAACTCTTGATGAACGTATTGGAAAAGTATATGCACAGGAAGCCCCACTTTATTCTACACATCTAGGTCTTGCTGGTCGTGTTGACTGCGTTGCAGAGTTTGATGGTAAGTTATCTATCATTGACTTCAAGACAAGTCGTAAACGTAAAACACCCTCAATGATTAAGAACTACTTCATGCAAGAGTCTGGTTATGCAATCATGTGGGAAGAACGCACAGATATGCCTATCACTCAGTTGGTTACAATTATCTCTGTTGATGGTATGGATGAACCTCAAGTCTTTATCGAACATCGTGATAATTGGGTCAATAGTCTCAAAGATACCATTGAACAATACAATAAAGAAAATAACACTTCCGTTTTATTATAAATAGTGTTATAATACACTTTTGTAACAAATGGGATATCGATGAAATCTTTTAATCACTACTTAGTCGAAGACTTTGAACTCGCTGGAGATGTGTTTTCAGGATTTGAGTATACTCAGAAATCTGCAAGTGAGAAATCGAGAATAGAATTTCGTGTTACGTCTGATGACCGTGAAACTGACCGAGATGAGATTCTTCGTAGACTGAAGAATGCAGGTATTAGTGCTGAAAAAAGAGAAACAAGCGCATCTTCGGTTGACCCTATTTACGGAGAACATGAAGGTCGTAAATTTATAATTCTCGTAAAACCCAAAAAGGGCGGCATGGGAGAATCTACACTCAATGCAAGCATCACCGAACTCTTTCCCTGTATTATGTTTGAACGTCAAATCAAACCGACAGGTATGTCTGACAAAGACATTGACAAATTAATGGAAAGATTACTCTCAGTTGATACTCGCAAACTTAAATGTGTAGGTGCTAAAGACCAAGCGGCCGCAAAAGATACATTACAGAGAGCAGACTCATCATCCAAATATTTCGAAAAGATGAAGGCTGCAATTTCGATTTACAACTATTTGATTGATGAAAATAAAGATAAACCAATACGAAGAGTGTATTGGGGATATCGAGCAAAACCAAAAGGTGTCCCACAAAATCATCCAGGCGATATGTTTATTGAATATCAAGATGGAAAGATGCTTGGTGCATCACTCAAGTCTGGTGGTAAGAAAACCAAAGAACCTCAACTCAACACTTATCATTATACTGTATTTGTGAACGAGAGAAGTGGCCCTTCTTTTAATGACGCTAAAGGTAAAGAGGCCCTTCGAAAAAAAGTATATGATAAGGTTTATTCAAAGATACCTGATTTTCCTAAGTATGGTAATCACGATGGTGGCAAAGGCGGCCGTCACCCTGATAAAACAAAAGCAATCGCAACCATCAATAAACTTCCGACCAAAGAACAAAACAAACTCTATGATGAATATCTGGAGATTGTTCGTCAGGGATTGGTTGAAAGATTTAATCAGAACAAAGATGCGACTTTGAACTATATCAAAGAGGCAATACTTCGAGATGCACCTGATGTTCCGACTATTGTTATTAAAGCAATAGAGAAGAGTGGAACATATGAAGAGATAACAGACAAAGACCAACTCGGAGTATTTCTACCACAGGTTAGATTCGTGAAGTCATATTCATCTCGGAGTTCGAAACAGAACTGGTTTATTGAATTGAGGTCGGGAGACGAGAAGGTAACGCTTGCAATGTCGGTTCGTTCGAGTTCAGGTGGTAAACTTAAACAATGGAGTTTGAAAACACTTTATAATGGATTAAAAGTTGGTTAGTGAAGTATTATACTTTGATGATGTTTTAGATGTTTGTTTGATACCGAAAAATTGTTCGTCATCACTCAAGATTATGTGGTCACATCTAAATGGCATTGAGAGTAAACAAGTTACCTCAAACTGGTATGACTTGACTTTACAAAATTCTATGGTCTCAAATGAGTTTCGGAATGTAAAAAGAATAACGATAAAGAGAGACCCGATAAAAAGATATTTAAGTGCAGTGAATTTTTCAATAAACTTTTATGGTTTTATGAAAGCAAGATATAATGAAAAAGTTCCAGATTGGACTAAATGGGAAATAGGAAAGATTATAAATGGTGGAAAATACTGGCCTTTAAGACCAGAGTTTCGTTCTCAATATGAATGTGGGGGTGACCTAAGTCAGTATGATAAGGTATTTGATTTTGAAAACTTTGAGGAATGTGTGACATTTATTGAGAATGAGATTGATTGTGAACTTGATAGAGTAAAGGCTACAATATCAAAATCGATTTGGAAAGAGAAAGATTTATCACTCAAGATGATAGATGATATAAGAAAAATATATAAAGAAGATTACGACAATGGTTGGTTTTAGAAATTATATAACAGAACAGAAGAACACTCACATGACCCATATCGAGGATAAGGTTCTCTATGGTGGTGTGAATGGAACACGACAGGCAATCAATGCATTGCGTGAGTTGCGTGATATGTTAGGTGGTCAGTCTAAAAGTAAACTATCTACCAAGTGGGATGGTGCGCCTGCAATCTTTTGTGGTCAAGACCCTCGTGATGGTGAGTTCTTTGTCGCAAAGAAAGGTATCTTTGCTAAGAATCCAAAGGTCTATAAAACCAATGCAGAGATTGATGCAGATATGTCTGGTGACCTTGCAGATAAGATGAAGGCTGCGTTGAAGTATCTACCAGACCTTAATATCAAGGGTGTTATTCAAGGAGACTTCTTGTTCTCAAAAGGAGACGTTGAGACGAAGAAAATCGATGGACAGAAATACACAACCTTTCACCCCAATACAATTATCTATGCTGTTCCATACGAACAGGCAGATACCATACGCAAAGCACAGATTGGTATTGTTTGGCACACAACCTATACAGGTAAAGACTTCGAGTCGATGAAAGCAAAGTATGGTGTTGATGTATCTAAGTTCAAGTCATCTAAGAATGTTTACTCAGCAGATGCGATGTTGCGTGATGTCGGTGGTGCAACTATGGATGACAAAGAGACTGCCGAAGTTACCAAGAACCTGTCAACGGCTGGTAAGATATTCAATAAGATTGCAGGTTCGACACTGCGTGAACTAGAGAACAATCAAGAACTTGCACAACTCATCGAACAATACAACAATACATATGTGCGTGAAGGACAGATGATACCTGATAGTCGTAGACATGTCACAGGTCTTATCAAATGGATTGAGAATAAGTTCGCAAAAGAGATAGAAAAACGAAAGAGTGAGAAGGGTAAAGCGACTCAACAAAAGAAATTAGACGATATTCTCACCTTTTTTTCAAACAAGAACAAGAAGTCTCTCGTCAATATGTTTGAACTACAGAAAAATATTGTATTAGCAAAATTAAAACTTATAAATAAACTTAATAGTATACAAAACTATGACGCTTTTGTAAAAACCAAAACTGGTTACAAGACTACAGGTGCGGAAGGTTTTGTTGCGATTGACAAATTAGGTGGTGATGCGGTCAAGTTGGTTGACCGCCTTGAATTTTCGTATAACAACTTCAGTCCTGATGTGCTGAAGGGATGGGATAAACCAAAGAGGTAGACCAAATGCCAAAACCATTAGGTTTTAAAGATTTTCTTACCGTTGACTACACTGAAACAGGTGATGGTCAGTTAGCATACAATGCCAAAAGACGTAAACGTGATGATGGTGAAGGCCCTTATGAGGCACTCACTGTGCAACAACGCATGGCAAAATCTCGTCAGATGAAAAAGATGAAAGCAAAAATTGCTCTTGGTCGTAAGAGAGCAGAGAGAAAAGTTGCATCTGTTGATGTTCTCAAGAAAAGAGCTGCCAAACAAGCAAGGAACTTCTTTGCTAAGAAAATAACAAAGGGTCAAGATAAGAGTGACCTTGGATTAGCACGAAGAACAGATATTGAGAAACGTCTAGATAAGATGAAACCAAAGATTGATAAACTTGCGAGGAAGATGCTTCCGAAGATTCGTAAGAAAGAGATTGAAAAGAAAAAAGGCGGCGGTAGTGGTAATTAAGAATTTTAAATCGTATCTGGTTGAGTCGGAACGTGAGGTATTCTTTACATTTGGTAGAATGAATCCTCCGACAATTGGTCATGGTAAAGTTATCGATACGATTGTTAAAAAGGCGAGAGGTGCAGATTATAAAATCTTTGTATCTCAGACAACAGGTGAGAAAGACCCATTGTCTTATTCTGATAAAATCAAAACTCTTCGTAAGATGTTTCCCAAACATGGTCGCAATATCATTGCCGATAAAAAGATTCGTAATGTTTTTGACGTAGCCGCAAAACTTTATGATTTGGGATATCGTAAAATCAACATGGTTGTCGGTCAAGACCGTTTGAATGAGTTCGAAACTCTATTGAAAAAATACAATGGTAAGAAAGCCAAACATGGTTTTTATAACTTCGAGACAATCAATATTGTATCTGCTGGTCAACGTGACCCTGATGCAGAGGGTGTTGAAGGAATGTCTGCATCCAAGCAACGTGCGTCAGCAAAGGATAATGACTATGCGGCATTCGCACAGGGTGTTCCCAAAGGATTTTCTGACAAAGATACTCGCACACTCTTTAACAAAGTTCGAGCAGGACTTGGTATCAAAGAAGAACGTTCTTTCAAACGTCATATCGATTTAGGTAAATTAGACGATACTCGTGAGGCATATGTCTCAGGTGATTTGTTTGAAATCGGTGATGATGTTATTATCAAAGAAAGTGGAGAGGTTGGTATTGTCTCTATGCTTGGTGCGAACTATGTCATTGTAGAAGTGAATCAAAAAAGATATCGCAAGTGGTTAGACGATGTAGAACTGGTCGAGAAGAAAGCACGTCAGGACAAAGAGATTGGTAAGGATGTAAAAGGAACACAGCCTGCAAAGTATTATGCGAAGGATGCTGAAGGCGATGACATGTCAAAGTCAACCAAGAAGAAACGTGCCGCACATTTCAAGAAAGGCACTGCAAAGGATGATGATGACCCATCTGCATACAAACCAGCGCCTGGCGATAAGGGTGCAGAGACCAAACCATCAAAGTATACCAAAGCATATAAGAAGATGTTTGATGAAAAGATAGGTAGCACTGGTGCGTTTGGCACGAAGTCTGCGACAGGAGTGTTGAGTCCAGCCTTAGATAAAGCATTGGATAAAATTGTAAACAAAAAGAAATATCAGAAGGCGGTTCGATTGTATCTTGATTGGAGACGTAAGAATCCGAAGGCAGGACAATCAGGTGCGTATGATTTTCTGAGACATGAACTTGGTGTCGAATCTCCAAGACAAGTTCTACAGTATATGAATCAGATGATAAAGAAAGGTCTTCTTCCAAAACATCTTGAGTTGAAGGCTGAGACTGACCCAGAGGTTATAAAAATAAGAACTGATTATAAAGATGATAAAGAAGACTTGAAAAAACAATATCGTGCAACTCTTGATAAAGCAAGAGATGCAAGACGACTCGCAAAAGCACAACAAAAAAACAGAGAGACACAACCATGAGTGGCAGAAAAACCTTTAGAAAATTTTATGCAGAGAGACTGGACGAGTCTCTTCAGGAAAAAAATGAGGCACTTGCAAAGAAAGCATCGAAGTCTGGTATCTCTTATGGAACACTCAAGAAAGTCTTTGACCGTGGTGTTGCCGCATGGAGAACTGGACACAGGCCTGGCACAACACCTTCTCAGTGGGGATATGCACGAGTTAATGCATTTATTGTAAAAAAGAAAAAGGGCAACTTAAATCACGATAAGGACTTAGCGTAATGAAAAAGTTTAGATATTTATTTGAAGAAACAAAAATAGGAAATAAAACCTTTGACGATATGGAATTATGTCCTGGCGCAATAAAGGCGTTTAAAAAAGATTACGAGACCAAAGACAATAAAGAAGAAATTCTTAGTGCAGCCCAAGCAGTAGATGACTATCTTGCAATTGAAAGAAAAGGTCTTGATGGTAATATTGATGAGACTGACCTTGAAAAAATGAAAGGTATGGTTGATGTTGCGAAAAAGAAAATTGCAGATGCAGGACTAAGTGCTGATGACCATGATTATCATCAAGGACATATAGATACAGTTACCTCCTTGGTAAAGAAGTCTAAGTCTGTTGAAGAGAAAACACTCACTCCCGCTGAGATAAAGAAAAGAAATGAAATAGCGAAAGCAATGAAAAAGGACGAACCTGACATGCCTATGGACAAGAAGATGGCAATTGCAACCGCCACGGCAAAACGTGTTGCAGAGGAAAAATCTGTTCGTCAGTTGATTGACCCTAAGAAAGAAGTTATGGTTGTCAAGATGATGTCAGGTAAACGACACAAGGTTATCGTTATCGACAAATCGAAACAGAAAGAGTATCTCTCAAAGGGTTGGTTGCTTGCTGAAGAAGTCGAACTTAATGAAGCCACCGATTTATACAATAAAGGTGGTATACAAATAGTAAGGTTTGCGGCTGGTAAAGGAAAACTAGGAGTTGAGATAACTGTCAAAAAAGGCACAAGCGCAAGCGAAATTGGTGGCCAAATTATCTTATCTGATGCTCAGTTCAAAAATCTTCAAAGAGCATTACCTAAAATCAAACTTAAACAAGGTTTAGGTGAAGCAGTCTCTCCTGCTCAACAAGCTGCGATTGCAATCTCAAAGAAAGAACGTGGTGAGAAACCAAAGAATGAGGCAAGTGCCGCTGCTGATGCGAGAAGAGCGATGAAGTCTCGTGGTGCAACCAAAGGTATGGCACTCACCAAAAAAGACAAAGACACTGAAGCAACCGATGACGATAGAAAGGCTGCTTCTAAAAATATTATCATGCAGTTGCGTAAGGCGGCTGATTTACCAACAGGAGCAGAAGTTGTATTTAACAGAGGAAAAGGAAAAGTTTCTAGAGACCAAGCGAAAGCGACATTGGCTCGTTTTGATGGCCTTTCAAAACCGAATGAAAAAGAGAAATTCCAAAAGAGCATCAGGTCTCTCGCAGACATCAAGAAAATCTTAGGTAGATAATGAAAACATTTACTGAACACACAGATTGTGGAACTGATGAGTGTTGTGGTACTTGCTCTTCTCTTATTGAAAACAACATTTTTCGTGTTGGGTCAGAGAAGTATTTCGAATACTTTCGTGAAGCAAGAGAGAAGTATTATGCAGGTGACCTTGAGTTAGATGTCGCAGATATAGATATCATGGAGTCTGACCTCGGCGAGTTCGCAGAATGGCGTGGAGAAAATGTCGCACTAGATTGTATCTTTGAAGAAGACAAACAAGATATGCCTCTAAATCAACCGAAGAGAGGTGGGCCGAAGAAATACTATGTGTATGTTCGTGACCCTTCAAGTGGTAACGTGAAGAAGGTTACATGGGGTGACACCACAGGATTGAAGGTCAAACTAAATGACAAGCAGGCTCGTAAATCATTTGCCGCTCGTCATAGATGTGACCAACAAAACGATAAAACAAAGGCTGGATATTGGGCGTGTCGATTACCAAGATATGCAAAACAATTAGGATTAAGTGGTGGTGGAAACTTCTTTTGGTGATTACATGCAACCTTATTATCAAAATAAAGACATTAGAGTCTTTTCAAAATATGTTGATGAAGAGGATTTGGTTTGGCATCGTGACCAAAATGATAGACAAATTATGGTTATCGAAGGAACTGCATGGAAGTTGCAGAAAGACAACGAGAAACCTATTATCATGGAACATGGTGTAGTTTACGAGATAAAGGCGATGGAGTATCATCGTATCATAAAGGGTTATGGTAATCTCGTGATAAAAATGTGGGAATAAAAACTAAATTTATATAAATAAAGTTATAAATCCTATGGGAAAAAAATGAAACAGGAAGTAAGACAAGTGGCGAGACAGACTCAAACTCAACGGTTAGACCGTATTGAGGAAAAGATTGATAAACTTGCTGACGCAATGATTTCTATTGCTCGGGCAGAGGAAAGACTCATATCTATAGAACAATACAATGCGAATCAACATGAACGCATGAATAAGTTCTCGTCAAAACTTGATGCACTGAACGATAAGGTGAATGATAACTCACGAGTCGTTAGTTTCATTCAAAAGGCCTTTTGGATTTTATTAGCAGCTATAGTCGCCGCCACTGGCGTGAACAAGTGGATGTAACAACGGAGAAAAAATAAAATGAGAACTTCTGACATAAAAAGATTGGGTGAGGCATTTGCATCCGTAGTTTCGCCACAAATCGGTTATACGGATGACGAAATAAAAGAACTGTGTCACAGCAAAGACCACAACTGTGCAATCACAGTCAACCACCCTGAATGGGGTCTTGGTAAACCTGTCTATGAATCACACGCAATACCTGATGATGAAGGTAATGTTGAGTGGTATGACGTTCAGTTCAAGCATGGTCTTGAGAAGAAAGTTCCTGCCTCTGACATGGAAGTCATCGAAGAAGCCCATCATATGAAGAAAAAGAAAACTGAAGGTAATGCATTCGGTGCGGCTCTACAAGCTGCAAAAAAGAATGGTGATGAAAAATTTGTAGTTGGTGGAAAAGAGTATGATGTGAAAGCAGAGGAAGCAAGACTTTCAAAAGAAGACAACACTAACGACAAGTCTGACGATGGTGATGGTATGGATAAAGTCCAACCTAAAGCAGTCAAGAAAAAGTTCAAAGACCGTAAAGACAAAGACATCGATAACGATGGTGATGTAGATTCATCTGACGAGTATCTTCACAAGAGAAGAAAAGCGGTCAGTAAAGCAATAACGAAGGAAGACGAACATGGTGATGATGAGAATGGTGAGGATAAACCCGATACCGCCAATGGAGATGATGAGAAAAAGAAAAAGAAAAATGGAAACCCAAAAACAGACGATAAGACAGCAGAAATCTCAAAAATCGGAGAAGAGATTGACGAGTTAAATTCTATGTTCGAACGTTTATGGGAAGCAGAGCATAAGGGAAAACGTAAGCAAGACCAGAACAATGGTGAAGACTATGATGATAAAGAGTCTCCTAAGTCTAAAGAATTTGAAAATGCTCATAAGAAGTCTGACAAGAAAATAGAAGACAATTATGAGGATGGTGTTGCTACAACTACCAAAGCTGAGAAAGATGGAACGAAACCCAAATCAGGTAAACGTCCTCAAGATAATCAGAGTGGTGACACTAATGTAAAAGAGGATATTGATATGGATACTAAAGATGGTTCTATATCAATGGTTGAACTTGCCCGCCGTGAACTTGCAGGTGAAAATAGAAAAGATACAGAAAATCAAAATCCTTTTGATGGTCGCACAAAGGCTGCAAAAGAATTTCTTGAAAGAATGAATAATCGTAGAGGTAAATAATTATGACAATCAAAGCTCCTTCATGGTGTAGTAACGCAGTTCCAACTAATCGTGGTTGGGAAGACCCAGATACAGGTGAACTTTATGTATCTGGTGGTTTCAAACAAAGTGACATTGACGAATTTTTTGGTGTGAAAACAATCAAAAGAGAATCCGTCAAGGTTGTAACTAAGTCAAAGAAAAGAAGTAAACCAAAACAGTTTACGACTCTCACAGAAGCACCTGTTGCAAATAAATCTGTTGAGGATATGACTGAGGTAGAAGCCGAAGCAACTGCGGAACATTACACGAAATCTCTTCAGGAATTAAAAGAAGAGATAGTTGAAGAGGACTCTTAGTAATCCCTAAATAATCGGAGTAAAACCGTTTATTTGGAATTGTTATGAGACTTACAAAAGAGAATTTAGTCGTATACGCTGCGAAACATTATTATAATCCTAAGTGTATTGACAGCGAAGAGTTCTTCGAAGACCTAAAAAAATTCAAATATGTTAAACGACTGTTGAACCGTTATCGACAGAGTGGTGAACTGTCTGAACGACTCATCATTAATCATCTCATTGTGATATTCAATGTGTTTGGTTACGATGCAGGTCTCAATATTCTTGAACTCAAAATTGAATTAGAATATTGGGAAATACTCAAACCATTTCTTATCTTTCTCAAAGCAGTAAAAAATACAGAATACACTAACATTGAAATGGATAAATTTGTTGTTGAAAGACTTCGGGAGATATAAATAGGACTATGGGTATTCTAAAGACAGCAGCCGACCTCGTTTATACGATTCGATTTCTTAAACTTCTCGTAACACCATTCGAAAAGTTAGGGGCATATGAAGCAGGTATCATCGACAAAGAAGGTAAGAAAAATCCAGACTTCAATACCAACAGTGCAGATGACCGAGCCGCATATCGCAAACACTACACACCCTTTATTCGTCTGGTAGTCAACCTCAAAAGAATCATGTCAAAGGCGCCTGGCGGTCAATCTATTCTCGCCAGATATGGTGCGGCACTTCTTCTTATTCGAGAACATGGTGAACTCAACAATAAACAAATAAATGAGATACACGAACAGACAGGTATAGACTTGTTAGATTGTCTTGCCGAAGAAAGTCAGTGGTTTATGATAGAAGGAGACAATCTCTCACCTGGCATATATCGTATGAAGTATGATACAATTACAACACAACTTGAAGAAGTTGTGAATAAGAATGACCAGATTAGAGTTATTGAAAATTCTCCTATTGGTGAAGAACTTGGAATTAATATATATAAAGGACAACATTTAAATTCAGGACAGAATGTCTACTTCTCTACTGCGGAAATCACGAAATGAATTACGAAAGTCTCTGGGCAAACATTCACAAGAAAAGAGAGAGAATCAAAAGAGGTTCTGGTGAGAAGATGAGAAAGAAGGGGGAGAAGGGCGCACCGACTCCAAACCAACTAAAAAGAGCAAAGGGAGAAGCTAATGAGGAGATGACAAGCACATCCTCAGTAGCAGGAGCAGGGGACAATCCAGAAAAGATTGTCCCTGTTCATATGAAGAAAAGAAAAAAAGACCGAGAGAACGTTATTCGTAGGTTTATCGAAAATAGAACAAAAAGTGAAAACCTGATGCGAGAAAGGATTCTAGCAAAATACGAAGCATCTAGAATACCTAGAAAAAAAGGTCAACCAGCTGGGTCAGACAAACACTCAGATTTATACACGGACGAAAATCCGAAAGGAACTATTCATGGTCTTGGTTTCAAAGATGTTGAAACTGCAAAGGCAAGTGTAAATAAAATAGAATCTTCTAGTAGAACTCATGCACACAAAATACAAGCAGCGATTGCTATGGAACAAAGAGCAAGAGTGATGGGTAAGACAGCAGAAGCAAATGTCTATCGTGCATACATCGAAAAGATGAAGAAGATTACTAAACAAAAGAAAAACAAATAGGAGTGAATAATGCTTAGTGGTATTCTTGGTAGTCTATTAGGTTTTGGTGGTTCGGTTGTCCCTGCCATAACAGACCATTTCAAACAAAAAGGTCAACAGAAGTTTGAACTTGAGAAAATGAAAACTCTTGCTGAACTGCGTAAAGCAGGGTTCGACCATGAGTTAAGAGCATGGGAAGCACAGGCCGCAGACAATGAACACGATAGGTTAATTCAACATGATATCTCTATTAATCAAGGCACAGGGTTTATTGCTGGTTTACAGAAGTCAGTTAGACCTGTCATTACATATTGCTTTTTTGGGTTGTTTGCTGTTATTGAAATAACACTTTTGATGGAAGCGCTCGAAAAAGGCACAGACTTTTCAGAAGCCATTCAGATTCTTTGGGATGATGATACCAAGGCAATCTTCGCTGCAATCATCTCGTTTTGGTTTGGTTCTCGTGCTATAGATAAAATGCGAAAGTAACTTGACTTTTACTCTATATTATGTTATACTTTCAACTCAAATCTATAGCCGAGGACAACCATGCATACCCTAAAAATTGATAAAAAGAAAGATAATCTATTAGCAGACTACGCCGTAGGTATGCTCAAAGATTTCTATCTGAATGAATATGAAAAGAGTCCTCAAGAGGGGTTTGCTCGTGCCGCAGGTGCATGGTCACGATACAGAGAGGAAATGGATGATGCACTTGCACAACGTTTATATGATTATGTTAGCAACAAGTATTTTATGTTTGCTAGTCCAGTATTATCGAACGCTCCCAATGGAGAGAAAAAGGGAAAGGGGATGCCTATCTCGTGTTTTCTCACATATGTCCCCGATACTCTTGAGGGTCTTATTAGCCATTCTTCTGAGCTTCGTTGGCTCAGTGTTTATGGCGGCGGTGTTGGCGGACATTGGTCTGATGTGCGAACGGTCTCAGATATCGCTCCAGGCCCCATCCCATTTCTGCATACAGTAGATGCAGACATGATTGCTTATCGTCAGGGTAAGACACGCAAGGGTTCATATGCCGCATACATGGATATCTCACATCCAGACATTGTTGAGTTTATGAATATGCGTATTCCCACAGGTGACGTGCAACGCAAAGCACTTAATCTTCACAATGCAATAAATGTCACAGATGAATTTATGGTATGTGTAGTCAATGATGATGATTTTGAACTTCGTGACCCGAAAGACAATAGTGTAAGAGATACAGTCAATGCTCGTAAGTTATGGGAACGTCTTCTTGAGATTCGTTTTCGAACAGGTGAACCATATCTAAACTTTATTGATACAGCAAACAATGCATTACCGCAACCATTGAAAGACAAAGGACTTAAAATTCATGGGTCAAACCTATGTAATGAAATCCACTTACCAACATCTGATGATAGGACTGCGGTCTGTTGCCTATCATCTTTAAACTTAGAGTATTATGATGAATGGAAAGATACGACTATTGTGCGTGACCTTGTGCGGATGCTTGATAATGTCCTGCAATTCTTCATTGACGAGGCGCCCGATACCATCGAGCGTGCTAAATACAGCGCAGTTAGAGAAAGGTCTCTCGGACTCGGTGCAATGGGATTCCACAGTTTGTTACAAAAACATGGAGTCGCATGGGAATCAGAAGCCGCAAGAGAAATCAACAAAACAGTATTTGACCACATCAAATCAGAAGCAGTCGCAGAAACAGAACTCCTTGCCCAAGAACGTGGTGAGTATCTTGACGGTGAAGGAAGTGGAAGGAGAAACTCTCATTTGCTTGCTATTGCACCAAACGCTTCCAGTGGAATAATTCTATCCACAAGTCCTTCTATCGAACCGATGAAGGCAAATGCGTATACTCACCGAACTCGTGCTGGTTCATTTCTTGTAAAGAATAAATACCTTCAAGAACTGCTTGAAGAAAAAGGTGAGAACAACGACTCGACTTGGACATCTATCATTACCAAGAAAGGGTCAGTCCAACATTTGCCATTTCTCACAGAGGGTGAGAAGGCAATCTACAAAACTGCTGATGAACTTGACCAGATGTGGGTAGTGCAACATGCCGCAGAACGTCAGGATTTTATTTGTCAGGGTCAATCTGTAAATTTATTTTTTCCGTCTGGTGCGAATAAATCTTATGTAAATAAAGTTCATTTTAATGCGTGGAAACAAGGATTGAAAGGTCTTTACTATCTACGCACTGAATCAAAACAAAGGGCAGAGAACGTGTCTGAGAAGGTAGAACGTGTTGCATTGCAAGGTGATATGCGTTCTATTGTATATGGCAAGTCAGACTGTCCATTCTGTTCAATGGCAAAGGAAGAACTTCGCTTGCGTGGTATTCCTTTTGATTACATCGACCTGAAAGAAGTAGGTAAAACTGCTCGTGAGGTGACAGGTCGAGATGTTAGAACTGTTCCTCAGATATATTTACAAGGTGAATATGTCGGAGGTTATGACGAACTTATGGAATATTTTAACAAATCAATCGAAACCGAAGAAGGCGAAGAATGCCGAGCTTGTGAGGGGTAAACATGTCACTACTAGATTTTTCAAAAACATATCGTCCATTTCTATATCCGTGGGCAGTAGACTTATCAAAGAAACACGAAGAGATTCATTGGGTAGAAGATGAAGCAGAACTATCCGAAGATGTTCAGGATTGGAAAACCAAACTGACTGAACCAGAAAAGAACTTTATCACACAGGTTCTTCGTCTGTTCACACAATCAGATGTGCAAGTCGGTGAGAACTATCATGAACTCCTGATACCAAAGTTTAAGAACAACGAAGTCCGTAATATGTTATCATCGTTTGCAGGTCGTGAGGCTGTTCACCAACGTGCATATGCATTGTTGAATGACACATTAGGTTTACCTGATGAGGATTTTCATATGTTCCTCGAATACAAAGAGATGTCCGACAAGATTGACTTCATGAAACAGGGTGATATCAACAGTCACACAGGACTTGCATTAGCACTTGCACAGTCTGTATTCAACGAAGGTCTGTCAGTGTTCGCATCGTTTGTGATGTTGTTGAACTTCCAACGGTATGGTAAGATGAAGGGTATGGGAACAATTGTTGAGTGGTCTATTCGTGACGAGACTGTTCACGTTCAGGGTAATGCGAAACTCTTCCGTGAGTTCTGCGAGGAACATCCTCGTATCGTCAATGATGAACTCAAATCTAAAATCTATCAGATGGCAAAAGATGTAGTCAAACTCGAAGACCGTTTCATCAAACTTGCTTTTGATGGTATGGAGATGGAAGGTCTGTCTGAGGAAGATGTTAAACAATACATCCGTCACATTGCAGACCGCAGACTTCTACAACTTGGTATGAAACCAAAGTTCGGTGTCAAGGACAATCCACTGCCGTGGTTAGATTGGGTTCTGAATGGTGCATCCCACGACAACTTCTTTGAGAAACGTGTCACAGAATATTCCGTAAATGGTATGGAAGGTGATTGGGGCTGGGATAAGGTTGCGGCATAATGGAGGGTGACATCTTTGAATTATTCTGTGTTGTATGCCAGACAGAGACAGAGGTGTCTGTAGTTGACTCTGATGAAGAACCAATTTATTGTCCGATGTGTGGGTCAGAGATTGAAATAGGATAAATAGAGATATGAAACCGATACTTACATACTACATGGGTTTTCACGACTCGTCTATAACCATATATGAACCTGACACTGATAAGATGTTTGTGTATGAGTTTGACCGCATCATAGGAGTGAAACACTCATTATTCATAAAATCTAACATGATAACTTCAGACTTTGTTTTTTGTCAAGATAGTGTATTAGACCTCTATGGTTCTAAAGAATTTAGTAATGTTTATATAAAGTTTAATAGTGCCAATCTATTTTCAGATACACCTCATGTTGTCGAGAGAACTAGTGCATTGGGTGATTTTACTGGCAAAGTCTTCGTTGAAGATAAAATAATAACAACCTATGACGCTTACGAATCTAGTGATTCCATTCATCATCATGACGCACATGCTTGGTGTGGATATGGTCAGTCTGGATTCGATAATGCTTTTGTGATATCATTCGATAATGGTGGAGACGATACACATTTTCGCACAGCAACATTTAGAAATAAGAAACAGATAACTGGAACTAATTATGGATATCATATATCAGGGTTCTATCAATCAAACTCATATCCACTAAACGAAGTTTATGCTAACACATCTCATGGATATTCTTTAGGTGTGGTTGGTAAGGTGATGGCAATGGCGGCATATGCTAGTCCAAAACCAAGAGATGTTCAATCCCTTGTTGACAGAAATAGAGACTTTCATAAACATCGTGAAAATCTTATAACGTGTGATGGTTATCGGGCCATGGCACAAGAGGTGTTTGGTATAGACGACCAGAGATTTGGAGCATATACTGCATCACACTTTCTTGAAAAGTTTCCTGAAAACAGAGGAAGAGTATCAATCAATGGGGCATCTCAATATATGATTGCCGCTACACTTCAATCCTTTTTTGAAGAAACACTTATTGATATTATTAAAGAACACTTCATAGACGACATCAAACTCCATGACAATAATCTCATTCTCACTGGTGGTTCTGCAATGAACGTCCTAGCAAATGAGAAAGTAAGACAAACATTTCCAGATATAAATGTGTATGTTCCACCGAATCCTGAAGATGGTGGATTGTCTGTAGGTATGATGTTCCGAGAAATGAGTAGACTAAATCTTCTCAAGAAAACAGATTATGACCTTAGATTTGCAGGCCCTGCATTCTCGATGAATGACAGAGACCTACACAATCGTCCTAAGTTCTTTGATACTGAAGTTACTATCGAAGAGATTGGACAGAGACTTCGTGATGGTAAAGTCATTGGTTTGATTCAAGGTGATGTTGAGGTCGGGCCTAGAGCTCTTGGACACAGGTCAATCATATGTGACGCATCTATTAGAACCGCAAAAGAAAAACTAAATTCTACTGTAAAATTCAGAGAGTGGTTCAGACCATATGCGGCTGCCTGTCGCAAAGAAGATTGCAACAAGTATTTTGAGTCCTCTAGTCTTGATAACATGGAACACATGTCATATGTCGCAAAGGTAAAACCAAGATATCAAAACAAACTAAACGCCGTCACTCACATAGACAACACGACTCGTCTACACGTTGTAGACCAAGATACCAATCCATTATTCTACGATATACTCACTGCGTTTGATGGAGTTCTTCTCAATACGTCATTTAATCGTAGAGGTGAACCCATTATAAATAATCTAGTAGGTGCATTAAAAGTGCTAGCGAGAACACCTCTTGATGCACTAGTGTTACACCATGAAGACAGATATTACTGGATTGAAAAAAATGATACACGAGTGGTCATATCAGGGGAAGACGTTTCTTCCGACTGATGAGTTATTAGAGAGTTATCAAGGGTTTGTCTATTGTTTGATGAATCTGAAAAATGGTAAAAAATATATTGGTAAAAAATTCTTTTGGTCAAGTCGTAAACTTCCACCACTTAAAGGTAAAAAAAGAAAAAGAGTTTCACGAGTAGAATCTAACTGGAGAGACTACTGTGGTTCAAGTGAAACTGTTCAGACTCTTATTGAAGAGGGTGCATCATTTGAACGTGAGATACTTCGTCTTTGTCAAACCAAAGGTGAGTGTTCTTACTACGAGGCCAAACTCCAGTTCGAACACGATGTTCTTTTGAATGATATGTATTATAATGAATTTATAGGATGTAAGATTCATGCAAAACACATTAAATCGTAGTATCATAGTTGATGATATTATTTTTGACAACGAAAGTAAATCTGAAATATGTGTAAAAATTGATAAGGTCAAGGCACTTCTCACAGACCGAGGTGCAAAAAAAGGTGACCTCATTACAATATCAATTTTACCTGTTTCAACTTATCATGTCGCATCTATCTTCGCATGTGCAGAACTTGGTCTTAAAATAATTATTCTAGATAGTCCTGCTACTGAATTGTCCCTTCCATATACGAAACTTGCACTACACGGCCCATCTGATTATTTTATCTACGACTCCTCATTAGACATGTCAGGGATATATGATGGTCTACACGATAAGATGATAAGACTATATGGTGGCAAATCAATTGATGTAAGAAAGACACCTCAACTAGATAAGAATGGTCACTGGCCTGAACAGACTTACAATGTCTCGATAGAACCGACTGACCCATTTCTTTTATCTTCTACTAGTGGTTCAACAAAACCCTCTCGACCAATCTTGTTTTCACACAAAGAGGTATATGAAATATCGAAACGCAATGTAGATGTATTTGAGTTCAAGTCCGATTCAAAGGTCATTCATTCTAGAAACTTACATCACGCATCTGCTTTACTTACATCACTCTTACCTGCCTTGATGAAAGCGCATGTCCACGGGTCATTTGCAATAGGTCATGACCTCAGTCAAGAAGAAAATGAAGATATGATGCAGGGACTTCATGACCTACTTCAGTATCCACCCTCACACATTATGATACCAAACAAGGCAGAACTGATGAACTTTCTTGAATCATTCTCAGGGCCATTCAAACGAACTGTCAATATCAATATGTGTGGATTTGCACTCGACCAATCTTTTGCCGACCTTACACGAGAATATAATGTAAAGTTTCATTCTCATTATGGTTCAATCGATACGGCCATTCCTTTACTTGTAAACTTTGTTGATGAGAATAGTGTGGTCAAAGAGAATGGTCTTGGAGTCTTACCAGATGACTTCTATGAATTTGATGGTAAAGAGATTATGTGTGAATTGTGGGACAAACCAAGATATATCGAAGATGATTTATATATGATTGATGACCAGTTCTTTATCGAACCTCGAAAGTTAAATCTACCAGACGACATTGACCTAACACCATTTATGCAGGACACCAAAATCAATATGGAACAACTTCGAGGACATGAAACAGAGTTGTTGTGTCAACAGATAGAAAAAGACTTGCACCAAAGAGTCGCAATATTACAATTGGTCTCAAACCATGCAAGTCGATTTATTCTATCTAAAGATTATTCTCCGACAAAATATCCAATACATTCTGAGGACTAGATTCTCCATAAGGGTCTTCAGGACAATTGTCAATAAATCCTTCTTCGGGTAAGAATGTTTCAATGAAACCATTATCGATAATCATCGCATATCGCCATGAACGCATTCCAAAACCAAGATTATCTTTATCAACAAGCATACCCATCTGACGAGTAAATGTGCCTGAGCCATCAGGAATCAATCGAATATTTTCGATACCTTGGTCACGTCCCCAACAGTTCATGACAAACGCATCATTGACGGAAATACAATTTACTGTATCGATACCAAACTTCGCAAACTCGCCATCGGCGGTCATCTTTTCATAATCTGGTAGTTGATAGGTGGAACAGGTTGGAGTGTATGCGCCAGGCAAACTAAAGACGATGTGTCGTCCTTTTCCCCATAGTTCATCGGTTGTTACTTCTTCCCATCGAAAGGGATTATCTCCAAACAAACTGTCGTCTCGAACTCTTGTTTGGAAGGTCACATTTGGTATTTGATTAAACATTAGAACTCTTCTTCTTCCTGCGAACGATATTTATCTTGAGTAGACATAACCCAATGTGGTCTTACATCTTCTCCGATATTTTCTTCGATTGGGTCAGGGTGTTCAAAGAACACCCCTCTCCAACGATTTATGAGATTAAACAGCGTTCGCATACTCCACTGCTTTCTCAACTGCTTTCACTTTGCGTGATTGGTTTGCACCGAACCATGCAGAGGTCAAACGTGTGTCTGCCTCACGACCAAGTTGGTGGTCGGTCAGATAGGTGACACTATTCAGTGCTTGCCACCATGTTCCCTCACCAAACTGTGCGCCTGGCTGAGTATCCAGAACTTCATACGCTTTCTGTCCATTAGAAGACAAGTCAGTAAAGTCCTTGACAGAGATTTCCTTCTTACCTTGATAGGTGCGAGGAAAGACCTCATTGTAGTATTGAACGAGTGATTCCACTGTAAACCTCTTGGTTGAAAGAAACTCGGCAGTCTCTCTATATAGTTGGAATTTTTCAGACGCAATACCCAATGTCTCTTTTACAGAGTCAGGATTGAACTGTGTGCGGTGGTTCAAAGATACAGACTTTTCTACCTTTTGACCAAGTGACAAAGAAAGTGTGTTGTTACAGACCACACGAATAGGTGTGAACCGAACATCAATTGCTTTACCATATTGGTGTGGATTTGAAAACAAGAGATAAGAGTCAACTTGGTCTTCACCAAGAATAGTGAAGGAGTCCTTTACTTTCGCAAGAGCCCAGACCATGTTACCATCCCTAAGTGAACCTGCGGTGTTCATTTCCATATCACCTGCAAGAACATACTCAGAGAAGAAGTCAAACGCCTCATCATTCTGAACTGGATTCCAACCTTTACCAATAACATCTAAAACTTTGTTATCAGATGTGCGAACCAGTGCTTGTTTACCATCGACCTTTGCACCAGATGCAGTCACAAGGTCTTGTTTCTCGACTGTCCAGTCAAGACCTGCCTTCTGTTGCATCTGTTGAGGTGTTAGGTCATTTGAGACAGGGACACCGAGGCCATGCCACGGAACTTCCCCTGCGTATGCCATTGTTTCTACCTGATGAGCCATTATGCAGCCTCCAACATTGTGAATGGAACGCTGTAACGTTGACCATCATAGATTTTAATAATCGCTTTTTTCTGGTTTACTTTTTCAACAGTGCCAAGAGTTTTTCCATTCTTACGAACGATATAAACTTCGTCACCAAGATTGATGTTGACTTTGTTTTTCAATGAGAGTGCATCTTGTGCAAACTTCATTACCTCATTTAGTTCTTCAAAAGAAGACAAGGAGAGGAGTTCCTGTTTTAATGTTGATGAAATCATAATCATTTTCCTTTCAATTTATCAAACAATATAATCATATTATCATAACAAGAAGGAATTGTCAAGCATTATTTTTACTTTTTTTGCCAAAAGTTTGGGCCACTACCTTTGTAGATAGATTTAGGTTTAGGTCTCTCTACTCTCTCGTGAAGAATAGGTGGACACTGATATTCTTTGCTTGTGTTCTGAAATACCTTTGAGAAGTCCTGACATATGTATTCGCAAACTCTCTGATACATAGGATTCTGACTTGTTCCCACATCTTCAATCTTACCACTTTTCAGATTGCAAGTCATCATGTTAAGTGTTGAAGCGAATAAAAGACCTTCAAACATTTTTCTTTATCCATCTGTATGCCGCATATGCAAGTAACAATACGACTATTGTTCCGATACCATCAAACCAACTTGTGTTGTTCATAGCATCAATTAAATCTGCTGTTACCCAATCCATACGATTAATCCTATTACTATAACCATTACAACTCCAAACATGATACTACTGACAATCCCTATGGTCTTAATATCTTTCATCAGCTTTTGTCTCTTGCGAATAGCGGCTGCACGTTCCTCTTTTTCACGCATCTTTTCTTCTTGTAAACGTTTTGCTCTTTCGTCTACAATCTGGCGCCATGTTCCATAACCGAAGCGATTATCGATTAGTATAGCTAACTCGTCCATTTGTTCCTTAGCCAGTTTGGCATCAATGACTGAAGATGCCGCATCTTTGGTTTGACCTATAATGGATTTATTACCAAATCTTTCTTTTTGTATTTGTTTCTCACCAGCGAACATCGTGTCAACAGCGGATGCTATATCACGAATGTCGTTTGCTGTATTTAAATTTGATTTTATAAATTCCACTGACTTTTGAAACAACGCTATACCAGTTAACGCTGTTGATATTGGCTCCATCCCTGTGCCTTCCATGTAACTCTCTCATTCCTATTTATAAGAAATGATTCGTTTATCCACAGAAAACACAGAGAATAGAGGATTAATTGCCTAAAGATACTCCAGCGGCAAGAGTTTGTAACTTCTTCTTACTACCACCAAATACTTTAGTCGCCGCAACTTGTGTCAAATTTGATGTATCATTACCAACAACAACAAGTGCAATCATACCCATACTTTTATGGGGTGTGCATTGATACAAATATACGCCAGGCACATCGAATGTCAATGAGACTTCTTTATTGAACTTAGAACGTTTGGGTAATTCATAACCTTCTGGCCCTGCAATAAACTCAACATTATGGCCTTTGGCGGTAGGCAACCATTTGATTGTGTCGCCTGCATTAATGTATGTGACATCTTCTGAATATACCATACGAGCGCCATCGTCTCGTTTATTCAACATTTCAATAATTGTTTCTTCTGCATATGCTGGCGTAGTGAATGCTAACGCCACAAATAATGTAATAAATCTAATCATAGTATCTCCTAATAAAAAGTGAGGACTTCTGTTGCTAGGCGTCCCCTGACCCCGAAAACTATGCGGCTAGCGCATACTCTTCATGTGCGTAATTATCGTTTGCACTTACGAGTTTGTTACGATTAAGGTCGCTTCCACACCTATTCTCCACATTCCTAATCAATACCTGTCGAACCTATTTCGCCCCCTCAGAGGGGGTTTGGTGGAGGCGGTGGGTATTGCACCCACGTCCAGTATACCTTTTGGTTTGCTTCAACGAATACTTTTATTTATACACCAAGGATATTGCCAGCCTTGTTAGCATCAAGACTACCACCACTTCGCATGTGTGTCTCCACTTGCTCGAAGTAGAATGCCGCATCCTCATGACCATATTCTTCAAGAACTTCTTTACATGCCTTGAAGAACAACGTAGTCTTCATCTGTTGCATGTTTTCAGCACCAGATGCTTTATGTGATTTACCCACCCGTTGCATTTTTGAACTCTACTGCTTTATCGAAAAATAAATCTATCATGCGTTCAATCTTGAGAAATTCAAGGTCTGCATCGAGAGACTCCTCATAACAAAGTGAAGAAGCTTCTTCAGCACCTTTGTCTATTCCTATTTTAAAACCAAAAACATAACCAATTAATAAAGCGATTATTAGAAACATAAGAAGAGTTGATTTTGTAAAATTATCCATATCATTTTGCCTTTCAAATAATGGAGCGGATGGAAAGAATCGAACTTTCATCAATGGATTGGAAATCCAGTGCATTACCATTATGCTACATCCGCATTGATTGATGAAAAACTTGTATCCCTACACTCATACTGAGAACTTCACTGTAGGCCAACCAACCTAAATTTTCATCATTATTTTTATAGTATCATACTATGCAGTAGATGTCAAGTCTTTATTCTCATACTCTGCGATTTTTTTATCAAGTTCGCTTTGGGGAATAGAGTCCTTGACTTCTTTGCGTTCCAGATAAATCTTTCTCGCATTCATCAAACGATTGACTCGTCTTTTGACAGACTTGGGAACTGAACCACCACCCGAATATTTTTCACCCCACATCGTGAGTTCTCCCATGATGTAGGACAAACCTCGTCTTACAAGTTTCTCAGTCCGTCTGCTGTCTCGTGAAATCCATTCCATTTTCATTCTCCATATCGTGAACGTGTAAAGCAATCAACGCATAGTGTAAAACCTTGAGTAAGTCAGCACGATTCTTTCCAGCCTTCTTACCATATCGTTGAGTATATTTCAAAATGTTTCCTAGAGTGAAACCCTCTCCATGACCAGCATCAATGATGAACTCAGTCGCCTGATACTTGTTTTGAGAGTAATGTTCATCATAGGTTGAGTTGACATAATCAACTAATTCCTTGATGAGTTTCAACTCATTATACTTATAGTCAATCTTACTCATTAGACTATTGCGTCAAATGTCTGTAGACTATTCACACGAAACGAACGCCAACCTTCCACATCCAAGTCATAGACACGAACGGTCTCTTTCTTTTCATTGGGTTCAAGTGTGGTAGTTGGTCGTTTGTCCTCTGGAATAAACCTTGAGTCCAAAGTAGCCCGCATGTTGCGAACCTGACCATCTTTGACTTTGACGAAAGAAAGTTTGACTATATTCTCTCTCAGTGTATTAACTACTTTATCATATTCATATTTTGACATTGTTTTCCAGTCTGCATTCATAATATTCTCCATTTTATATCTGTGTATTATATCATAGATATCGTGTATTGTCAATGATTTTATCAAGATTATCTGTTCCCTTGATACGACTTTCTTCAAACATCTCAAAAGACTTATTATCAAAACCAGAACGATACAAGTGTTCTTTGAGAGCCCACCACTGTCTTGTCTCATCAGATGTATAGGCATTAGGATTTATAGTGTGTATACTTGTGAAATCAAAATCAAAGACACCATCAGGTAAATCATCAATCCCATATCGTGTTCCCCAATTGTCATCTAGTATAATCAGATACTTTCGTCCATACTTGGTTACAATTTCAAAGTCGTCATGACCTAATATATCTCTGAGATACTCTGTGTCGGAATGTTCTGACTGTCTTCCAATGATATGATACTCACCATCTTGTTCCTCAAACTTCTCGTCAAGCATATGCCATGATTTGCAATCTCGACTCTTGACCAGAGTTGTTCCATCATCCATAATCTGAACCTTGTAATAATCATCAACAAGACGACCATTGATAAACAACGCATGGGGGCCATCTGTTTCACCAAAGATTGTCGTTACAGGAACGTTTCGAAGTTTTTGTTTTCCTCGATGAAGTAAAAACTTAGTATTAGAACAAGTAAAATCCTGAAGTTTATCTAAAACCAAATCACTCTGTGCAAGAACAACTTTTCTCTCTTCCCTTGCCAAATCCTTCTCCAGACACTTGACCATATCTTCAGGCCAGTAGTCGGTATTGTTTGGTAGATTATAGAACAGATGTTCATCACAAGTCATGATTGCAGGTAAGAAGTATGTCGTCAATGCACGAGCATGATGAATATTGTTAGTGTGAAGTGCAAGTGTATCTCTGATACCAAGTGCATCTGCGTTTCTGTATCCAAGACCCATTGCCTGTCTGTGAGTCAAGTATGAAAACTTGTAATCATCTCCCGAATAACCAGAGGTGTGTGTGACATGTAATATATCGTCTAGATGAACAAAGGGTGAGTATAAACACTCTTTATCATAGTTTGCAATGTCAATCTCTTCTTGAAAGAATATCTTACCTCTGTTTCTTTCCATCATCTTCTCAGTGAAATCAAAAATCTCACTATTACCATAGAAGGTCTTTGCCATGATATTCGTAAAGATTGCATCAAACTTAACTTTCGCAAGTGTAGTGCAATCAAGGAGTGGATTATTGTAAGGATAGTTTCCACACCATGTTTGAATACCAAGTTCCGCACATGCAAAGAACAAGGCATAATGGTCAGTATCTCCAAAGATAAATGAATTGAGAACAATGTCTCCTTTTCTTAGTCTACCTTCGTTTACAAGAAAAGACTTCCACTTGTCAATGCGTTCACAGAACTCTCTTCGATTCATATCAGGAACGTGGTCAAACTGATTAGTTCGACAAATAAAATTTGGTCTTAGTATCTCTCTGTTTAGTATCATCTATCCCACCTATAAAATATGTGTTCTCCAATCGTTCCTACAAGATGCATACCATCATCAACAGCCCAGTATGGTTTGACATAGTGTGCATGGTAATGTGTTGCACCCTCAGTCAATCCTCGATGTGTATCATTCGCAAGTAAATTCTCAGCAACCTTCTTAGACTTCTCCCAAGGCGTTCCTACTCTTGGTTCATCTGAAAGTCCATCACAATACCAAGAGAACTGACATTTATGTTTCTTTGGT
>VMHT01086397.1_pt1 | contig 56673 bp, 70 predicted proteins | sample 4693611 | NCBI WGS metagenome assembly VMHT01 (sample SAMN12280063, study PRJNA550983) | marine metagenome | isolation source: seawater sampled from same location over 5 years 0.02-0.2 micron viral filtrate | place: USA: collected off the coast of southern California halfway between the port... ... | reverse complement strand
GACTAGGTATGACTAGTCATGGACCTAGAACAAAAAGTCATCGAAGAAATAAAAGAATGGGCAAATCAAGTTCTAGATAAGCCTAACCCTTTTTTTAACGACATCCCGGCGTGTCCCTACGCCAAAAAAGCTTTTTTATCTGACAAAGTAGGTTTTTCGTTTAGTCACGACAAATCTATGCAAGCTTTATACACAGTTTTGTCACAGTTTGATGACACCTACGACGTAATTTTGTTTGTGCAGTTTGATTTTGTCGAGGAATCACAAGAGTTTCACGATTATATCGGGGCTTTAAACGACGCCATATCTGCCGGTATTTTTACACAAAAAGACCTGTGGGTCATGGGTTTTCACCCGTATGACGAAGGCGAAGAGGCGTTTGACCAAGAATTTGATTATTTAGTGGACGAGCCATACGCCATGTTGTTTGTGCAACGGCTATCTACTATTGAAAAATCGGCAGAAATGCTGAGAGAAAAGGGGTACTATGATCAGTACCTAAATGACCCGCAAACCGCCGGTTTGTGGGACGAGCGTCAGGAACTATACAGGAGACTTTGTGATGCCGGGACCAAAGGGAATGAGGAATGGTATGGCCAAGAAAAAAGCCAAGCCTGTTAAAAAAATGCGTGGTGGCGGTATGTCGATGAAAGATAAGCCGCCGGGGATGAAAAAGGGTGGCGAGGCCATGATGGACCCACCGCCTAAAGCAAAAGCACCGCCTAAAAAAATGCGTGGTGGCGGTATGGCGATGAAAGCCAAGCCTCCGGGTATGCGTGGCGGTGGTGCGCCTAAGAAAAAAGCCAAGCCTATTAAAAGAGGCATGGGTGGCGGCGTAGGTTCAGGCCCCCGTGTTCGTAGTAGCTCAAGTAAGAAGTTATAGCCATGGCTAAGGACTTAAAAGCAGTTCCAAAAGAGAACAAAGGTTTGCCAAAACTACCGACTGAAGTCCGAAACAAGATGGGCTTCATGAAGCACGGTGGTCCGGTAAACGCACACAAGCAGGAAGCTATGAGCCCTTGTCCAAAGCCACGGGTACGAGGGTATAAGTAATGGCTGTTTCAAGTTCAACAGACTTCGAGTTAGATGTAAGTGACTACATCGAAGAGGCTTATGAACGCTGTGGGCTAGAAGTCCGCACCGGTTATGACCTTAAAACTGCAAAAAGGTCCTTGAACTTGATGTTGGCTGATTGGGCAAACCGGGGTTTGAATCAATGGACAATTGATCAAACAACGGTTTCGCTTACCGAGGGCACTGCGGAGTACACGCTTGGAGCATCTACCATCGATGTTCTGGACGCCGTCATACGAAGAAGTGGCACGGATTTTGCGCTGGAAAGGATTAGTAGGGGTGATTACATCAACATACCCACTAAAACGACCAAAGCACGTCCTTCTCAGTTTTTTGTAGACCGGCAGATCAATCCTGTTTTGAAGCTGTGGCCCGTGCCTGAAAATAGTACGGACATTGTTCTCATAGACAAGCTTGTGCGTATGGATGACGCAGACACCTTTACAAACACCATGGATCTGCCGTTTCGGTTTTACCCTTGTTTGGCCGCAGGTTTGGCGTATTACCTTTCAATGAAACGTGCCCCTGAACGCGTACAGCTTCTTAAAGCGGTTTATGAGGAAGAGTTTGAGCGAGCCGCCTCTGAAGATAGGGACAGGTCTTCCTTTAACATCCAACCCTCAATGGCTTACTCAAGGATTCTGTAATGGCTAGGTTTGCTAACGGAAAGTTTGCATATGGCATATCAGATCGCTCGGGATTTCGGTACAAGTTAAACGAAATGAAGCGTGAGTGGACGGGCTTGTTGGTGGGTCCTGATGAGTATGAGCCCAAACAGCCTCAGTTAGAACCGCGCAGAAAAGCGGTGGACCCACAAGCTTTGTTAAACCCTAGACCCCAAACAAACAACCCAACCAGCGCCTTTTTGGTTAAGACTACAAATGGTATTAGTTATTTGGGTAATGGAAATTGGGCTACCTCCGGTGTGTCTCAGTTGCCCTCAGAGCTTAATGCGACGGACGCTTTAACGGGTTCCGTGGGCTCAGTTACGGTGACAACTTCATGAGCTTTACTTACGCTGAACTAAAACAGGCCATAAAAGATTACACGGAAAACGACGAAACGACGTTTACCAATAATCTTCCCGTGTTTATTCGTAATGCGGAAGAGCGCATTCTTAAGAATGTACAGCTTTCAGTATTTCGCAAAAATGTGGTTGGGACTTCCACGGCGTCTAATCAATTTTTAGATTGCCCGTCTGATTTTTTAGCCCCTTTTTCGCTTTCTTTTGAGGTTTCCTCGTCCAAAATCTTTGTCGAGTACAAGGACGTTAACTTCTTACAGACGTTTAATCCCAACAGTAGTACTACAGGAACACCTAAATACTACGCGATGTTTGATAGCAGTAATTTTATTTTAGCGCCTACTCCAGATGCCGCTTTGACAGCAGAGCTACATTATTACTACCGACCCGCTAGTTTGACCAGCTTGAGCGATACAAGTCAGTCATGGCTTAGTGAAAACGCTCCTCTGGCGCTGTTATATGGCAGTTTGCTAGAGGCGTACACCTTTATGAAAGGTGAGCAGGATGTTCTAGCTCTGTACACGGCTCAATTGCAAAATGCCCTTATCGGAATGAAGCAGTTTGGAGAATCCAAAGAGGTAACGGATCAATATATGACCGGTATGGTTATAAGGCCTAAACAATGAACTTTGAAGGAGTTACACTATCACCGGGCATAGTCGAAGTTCAGACTACTCAACATCGTGGTTTTACCCCTGAAGAGGTGGCGGAACGATGCTTAACCAAACTTCTTAGTGTTTCTGATACGGCCCCGCCCGCTATCAGGGATCAAGCGAAAGCTTATAAGGAGCGTATGCGAGCGGTTCTTGTTTTTTATATGAAAGAAGCCGTTCAGAGCGACAGGACTACTGTTAACAACGCTTTGCTAGATGCAGGGCACAAAGACTTGGCCGAAATGATTAGGAGACTATGATATGGCTTTCAGCGGAAACTTTATGTGTACGTCCTTCAAGCAGGAACTGCTTATTGGCGCTCACAATTTTACAAACGGTGCCCATACATTCAAGCTGGCAATGTACACCAACTCAGCTAGTTTTAATGCGGCGACCACGGCATACACAACGGGCAATGAGATTAGCGGTACAGGCTACTCAGCAGGTGGCGGGACACTGACCAATGTGACCCCGACCACCTCGGGAACCACAGCCCTGACGGACTTTGCAGACCTCACATTTGGCTCGTCAACACTGACGGCGCGTGGTGCGCTGATTTATAACACCACGACTAGCGGCGGCTCTGGCACTACAGACACCGTTTTAGTGCTGGATTTTGGCTCCGACAAATCATCAAGTTCTGGTGACTTCACTATTGTGTTCCCCACACCGGACGCCTCTAACGCCATCATCAGGATTGCCTAGTCATGGCTTTGGTCGTAGCAGATCGCGTAAAAGAAACCACGACAACAACAGGCACGGGGGCTGTTTCGCTCGCTGGTGCGGAGCCTAACTTCCGTACCTTTGCCTCTGTACTGTCTAATGCTGACACAACCTATTACGCGATTGTCGATAACAACAACCTTGCTTTTGAGGTTGGTCTTGGCACTTATGCTACCAGCGGCAACACGATAACCCGTACAACGGTGCTGTCGAGTTCCAATAGCAACAGTGCAGTTAACTTCTCCGCAGGAACCAAGGATGTCATTCTTACATATCCTGCTGACAAGTCAGTATTTGAAGATGCAGATGGCATAGTGTCGATTGAGAACCTTCAGATCAACACCAATGCCATTAAGTCCACAGACACTAACGGCAACATACAGTTATTCCCAAATGGCACAGGATTTACAGAGCTATACGGCAACACCAATGCTGGTGCTATCAGGTTTAACTGCGAATCAAACAGCCACGGTGTAACCCTAAAGGGGCCACCGCATAGCGCCTCCGCAACGTACAGCTTAGAGCTTCCTAACGCAGATGGTTCAAGCGGTCAGGCTTTATTGACCGATGGTTCTGGTAAGTTGTCATTTGGAGCCGCAGGAATTAACACGGGCAAAGCCATCGCTATGGCGATTGTATTTGGATAGGAGATAGAAAATGGCCGCACCAAACATTGTTAATGTCGCCACTATTACAGGCAAGTCTGCGGTGGTGAGCTTGACTGACACTAACGCCACTGCTGTGGTGTCTAATGCCGCAAGCTCTAGCAAGGTGTTTAAGATCAACAGCCTTACTGTCGCAAATGTAGACGGGTCTGTAGCGGCTGACATTACAGTTAGCTACTACAGCCAAGACGATATTGGCGGCACTGCTACAGAGATTGTTAAGACGGTTTCTGTACCGCAGGACTCAACGCTTGTGATAATCGACAAGAATACTTCTTTGTATCTAGAAGAGGATCGCAGTCTTGGGGCACAAGCTAGTGCCGCAAACGATCTCAAGGTTTTCGTCAGCTACGAAGAAATAAGCTAGGTCTAAGCCATGAGGTTTATTGGTAGCGACCCCAATATCATTGATGCCTACTACACCGCTACGGCTGAAGGTGCGATTACGGCTGGAAAACCTGTAATTGTTGAGGCAGATGGGGATGTCGCGCAGGTCGTTCAAACGAGCGTTAGCCAAGGTGTTGGCTCCCCTGTAGTCTTTGAGAGTGCCGCCGCATACTCAAACGAGCACGCCAGCGTGTTTGACAGCAGTAACAACAAGGTTGTTTTTTGTTATAGCGACTACGGTAATTCTGGTTACGGCACCGCTGTCGTGGCGACTGTAAGTGGAACCACAATATCTTTTGGTACGCCCGTTGTTTTTGAAAGCGCACAGACGGGTGGAGATGTTTCAGCCACTTTCGATACAAACAATAATAAAGTGGTCATTGCCTATAGAGACGGTGGTAATTCATATTACGGAACCGCAATTGTTGGCACCGTGTCTTCGACCAGTATTTCTTTCGGGTCAGCCACTGTTTTTGAAAGTGCCAACGTGAGCGGTGTGGGCATCACTTTTGATACATCAAATAATCGAGTGGTCGTATGCTACAAAGATAGTGGAAATTCTAATGCTGGCACTGCGGCGGTTGGCACAGTCAGCTCCACTTCTATAAGTTTCGGAACGCCCGTTGTCTATGAGTCGGGTCGATCAGAATACAACGTGGCAACCTTTGATTCTACTAACAACAAAGTCGTAATCGCTTATCAAGACCAAGACAATGCATCAAGAGGGAAAGCTGTCGTTGGCACGGTGAGTGACACGGCTATCTCATTTGGCTCAGAAACTACTTTTGAAACCAGCGCGATAAAAGAATACCTTGCGATCACCTTCGACAGTAATGTGGGCAAAGTTTTTATCAGTTATCAGGAAGGTAACAACCACCGTGGTGTTGTTGGCACGGTAAGTTCTACAAGCATTTCTTTTGGGTCTGCGGCAAACATTAATAGTGGTGAGTCTCGTGATTCATCTTGCACATTTGATAGCAACGCAAACAAAGTAGTCGTTATTTATGATGATGAAAGCAATTCCAACTACGGTACTGCGGTTCCTGTCACAATTAGTGGTACAGGGTTTAGCGTAGGCACAGAGACAGTTTTTGAAAGCGCAAATGTGGCCTATTTAAGCTGTTGCTTTGATAGCAATGAAAATGTGATTGCAATCCAGTATTCAGATTCGGCTAACTCAAACTACGGCACAGGCGTTATTTTCCAAAACGCCAGCACCCCTACCAACTTGACCTCAGAAAACTACATAGGCATTGCCGCCGATACCTACGCTGACAACGAAGATTCCACCATTGGCATAGTCGGCTGTATAGACCGTAACCAGACCAGCTTGACAGCAGGCCAGCAATACTTTGTTCAGACGGATGGCACATTAGCTACGACAGCAGACGATCCTTCTGTGCTGGCGGGTACGGCTATATCCGCTACGGAATTGGTGGTTAAAGAATGAAGACTATAGGCGACACACTACCAAGACGGTTCAAGGCTAAGGCCAGTGGCTCAATCACCGCAGGCAAGCCTTTAATTGTTGAGGCTGATGGTGATGTGGCTCAGATTTCTGCCACAGCCGTTAACGTCTCAGAGGCGATTGGCACATCTGTTGTTTATAACTCAGGGAACACCACATACAATCAGCTTGCTTACGACTCCAGTGCTGAAAAAGTGGTATTTGCTTATCGAGACTCCGGTAACTCAGATCGAGGAACCGCTATTGTTGGCACGGTTAGTGGCACGTCAATCAGTTTTGGTAGTGAGGTTGTGTTTGAAACTGGAGGGACTCAATACATTGGAATTGCTTATGATTCAAACGCTCAAAAAATAGTAATTGCTTACGAAGATGACGATAACTCTGATTACGGCACGGCTGTAGTGGGAACTGTATCGGGTACATCAATTAGTTTCGGCACCCCAGTAGTATTTGCAAGCGCCACAACTTCTTACGTCAATGCCGTTTACGATGAAAACGCTCAAAAAGTAGTAATGTTTTACAGGGATCAAGGCAACTCAAACTACGGAACCGCCATCGTTGGAACTGTTAGCGGAACATCAATTAGTTTTGGCTCTGAGGTTGTGTTTGAAGAAGCCGCCACGCAATTTATTTCATCTGCTTACGATTCCAGTGCCCAGAAGGTAATAGTTTCTTATGAAGATGAGGGCAATGGTGATTACGGCACTGCTATTGTGGGCACAGTCAGTGGGACATCTATTAGCTTTGGTACTGCCGCCGTGTTTGAAAGTGCAAGCATGAGGGAGACATCAACAACTTATGATGCCAACGCCAATAGAGTGGTTGTTGCGTATCGTGATAGCGCAAACTCTTCTTACGGTACTGCCGCCGTGGGAACTGTTAGCGGTACATCAATATCTTTTGGAACGCCTGTTGTATTTGAAAGCGCCAACAGTAGCGAAATGCGGGTCGTATATCACGTTGCCGCCAAAAAACCAGTAATTTCGTACAGGGATACAGGCAACTCCGGCTACATCACTGCGATTGTTGGAACGGTCAGCGGCACGTCGATTAGTTTTAACACCGCCTCAGTGCTTAAAAGTGTTGGCTCAAGCTCAGTAGGCTCTGTTTATGATGCAAGCGCAGACAATGTGGTGGTTGCTTTTTATGATGAAAGCGGCGAAGACGGCACGGCAGTCGTGTATCAAGCGGCATACACCGGCACAAACCTAACAGCAGAAAATTACATAGGCATCGCAGAGTACGCGGCGGCTGACACAGCAACAGCTACCGTGCTGGTCAAGGGCGGCGTTAGTACTACACAGTCTAGCCTGACGCCCGGCCAAACATACTTTGTGCAGACAGACGGAACGATAGGCACTTCAGCAAGCACTCCTAGTGTTACCGCTGGCACTGCTGTTACCTCCACCAAGTTAATAGTGAAGGGCTGATATGAGCTATATAGGCAGACAGCTAAATGCACCAGCCAGCACGGTTAAACTCACTGCGGATATAGCCCTCACTGCTGGCAATGCAGTCTTAGCAAGCGCGGAAGGAAAAGCGACAAAGCCGGGAAATACGACATTAGGCTCTGCCATAACCGTAATCTCCTCTAACGTAAATTTTGTCGAATCAGTTTTTGATAGCACTAACAACAAAGTCGTTGTGGCTTGCACTGATGAAGGCAACAGCAATGTTGGAAAAGCTTTTGTGGTTTCGGTCTCTGGCACTACCTGCACAGCGGGTTCTGTTGTGCAGTTTTCATCAGGAGGCGCAGACAACATATCAATTACTTTTGATTCAGCTAATGAAAAGGTTGTTATTAGTTATCGTGACAAGGCCAATACCAATTATGGCACTTCCGTTGTCGGCACCGTTTCGGGGACAAGTATCAGCTTTGGAACGCCGGTCGTATTTGAAAGCGCAAACACTTCAGATATAGGTAGCACTTTTGACTCAAGCAATAACAAGGTGGTCATTGGGTACAGAGACGTAGGAAATAGCGGCCACGGCACTGCGCGTGTTGGGACGGTTAGCTCAACGTCAATAAGTTTTGGAAGTGCGGTAGTGTTTGAAGCCGCAAGCACTAAGGAGTGTTCTTTAGTTTTCGATAGCTCAAACAATAAGGTGGTGATTGCTTATGAGGATGCCGCCATTGGTGATCACGGTACTGGAATTGTCGGCACGGTGTCGGGGACGAGCATCTCTTTTGGCTCGGCCACTGTTTTTGAGGCCGCTCAAACCAGAGACACAAACGCCACTTTCGACACTACGAACAACAAGGTGCTCATTGTGTATGCGGATGAGAACAACTCTAACTACGGCACGGCAGTAGTCGGAACAGTGTCGGGCACGAGCATTTCTTTTGGAACGCCCGTGGTGTACACAGGCACTGAAGTGGGTTATTTCCCATCTGGCTCGTTTAATCCTGACACTGGCAAAATTGGCGTTTTCGTTTACAGCAGTGATTTGGATTTTTACGAGGCAACTATCTCTGGAACTAGCGTCAGTTTTAGCTCGAGTGTCGAAATCGACAGCGATGTTGGCGGGGAACATACGGTGGTGTACGACACAAATGCTGATGTCTATGTTTTTAGTTACCCTGACAGCGGAAACAGTAGTTATGGGACGGTAGTAGCGTTTGACTCCGGCCCTGCTCTCACCTCTGAAAATTTTATTGGTTTTGCAGAAGAAGATGCCACCGCAAATAGTCTAGTGACTGTGCAACTTGGCGGCTCAATCAACGACAAGCAAACCAGCCTGACAGCAGGCCAGACATATTTTGTGCAGGGTGACGGTACAATAGGCACTACAGCGGCCTCGCCATCCGTGACGGCAGGCACAGCAGTTTCATCCACTGAAATTTTAGTAAAGGGCTAACACATGAAAACAATCACCGAAAACGCGACTAAGCTGTCCAAGTATCTGCTGGAGGACAGTAAGGCTGTTGCTATGGGTTCTGACAAGATTACGATTGGCGACCCATCATCACCGGACTTCTACATTGCTGACCTTAACTCCAGCAATGCTACGCTCACTGAGAGCGTGACGGATGCACCTAGCAACTGGACAGGCAATCGGTACACCTACGATCCTAGTGCTGATCCAAAATGGGTAGCAAACCCAGATTGGGTCGATCCTAGTGCGTAATATGTGGAAACCATCGTCCTGTATTTGGTGCTGGAAACCTACACCTATACATGGGCGATAGGCAGTCGGACAAGGCTAGAACATTACCGGATATGCCGCTACAAGGAGCTAAATAGCGAATCGGATCAGACCTACACTTGGTACTTGCCGTACTTTAGCTCGTACTGTGATCCCTATGTAGTTTACGAGGTTCCTAATGATTGACCCGATCACAGCGGCGGCGGCGGCGACCAAAGCATACGCTGGGGTCAAAGCCTTTATAGAGGCTGGGAAATCTATTGAGGATACCTTCTCGGTTGTGGCTCGCTGGCAGGCGAGTGCGTCAGACATCTTGTACGCTAGTCAGCGCCAGAAAAAGCGCACAAATCCCCTAAAACAAGTGGTTTTTGCTCAGTCCGTTGAAGCAGAAGCCGCGCAGATGTTTGCCGCAAAAAAGCGCATAGAAAATCAACGCAAAGAAATAATTACGCTGTTGCAATACGCATACGGCAATGAGGGTCTTGAAGAATATAGAAATTGCATGAAAGAAGTGCAGGCCCAGCGTCAGCGGGAGGTTTATGCCCAGCAGGAGGCCAAGGACACAATAGTCAAGTCTTTCTGGATTATCGTGTTGGTGGCAATAGGGGGTGGGATCATAGCTGTTATTTTTGAAGCGGTGTCAAGTAAGGGGTAGTATACTGTGATAGCGCACACTCAGAGCGGGCCTAACTAACGCCTATGTTTGGTTTAACCGGATTTTCAGCGACACCATTCAGCACTCCCTCCGCTTTTGGTCCGGTAGGCGTTACAGGGCTGTCTGCCACTAGCGGTCTTGGCAGTGCATCCATAAACGGCACCGCAGACGCTGTAGTCACGGGGCTACAGGCAACGAGCAGTGTTGGTCAGGTAGTTTTTTCAATCGGTATAAATGTTACCGGAATCGCGGCCACGGGCGGTGTGGGCACAGCCGTGCCATCTCTGCCTGAAAATGTTTCCGTAACTGGCGTTTCGGCAACCATGCCGATGACGGCAACGGGAGCGGGCGGCGGGTTCTTTGGTGGCGTGGGCTTTGCAGAAGAGTCTTTTGCCACACAAGCGGATACCGCCCTAAAGGTATCGTTTGAGCTAGGAACTGGCGGCTTGGTGACGGGTGTTGCCGCCGCCGGTGACGTTGGCAGTGTAACAATCACAGGACCGGCAAATGTTTCTGTTACGGGCATAGCGGCTACCGGTGGCGTTGGTTCTGCCACCGTAAATGCCGCAGGACAAGTTGAAGTTACAGGAGTAGGGGTCACCGGTGGCGTTGGTTCTGTCACTGTTACGCAGGGCACTGGTGTAAATGTAGCGGTTACGGGATCTTTTGCCGTGGGCCGCGTTGGAGTCGCTAGTGCAATAGGTGAGATACAAATTCAGGTGACGGGCGTAGCGGCGACAGGGGAAGTGGGTCAGGTGACTCCTTTTGCTTGGAACCCCATAGTTCCGGATCAGACGGCCAATTGGGTAGAAATAGCGGCGTAGCGAGGACATCATGCCTAGTACATATACGACAAACCTTGGTATTGAAAAGATTGCTACTGGCGAGCAGTCGGGTACGTGGGGAACAACCACAAACACAAACTTTGATCTGATCGACAGCGCCATAGACGGCATTATTTCCGTCACGTTGTCTTCTGCCGGTAGTTCAGGTAGCCCTACCGACCTTCCTATAACGGACGGGTCCACGTCTAACGGGCGGAACAAGTTCATTGAATTTACAGATGGGGGAGACCTTGGCGGCACCGCATACGTGCAGTTAACCCCTAACAATGCCGAAAAAATCGTTCATATTCGTAATTCTTTAAGTGGCAGTCGATCAATCATTGTTTTTCAAGGCACTTACAACGCATCCAATGATTTTGAAATAGCCAACGGAAAAGACGTTATATTGAAGTTTAACGGTGGCGGTACGGGCGCTACGGTCACGCAGGTGTTTGTTGATCTTGTAGCTACAAATGTTACCGGTAATTTGACGGGTAACGTGACGGGTAACGTCACTGGCGCGATTACCGGTAATGTTGGCGGTAATTTGACAGGGAACGTCACGGGTAATGTTACTGGCAACGTCACAGGGAACGTCACGGGTAACATTGCTTCTAGCGGAACTTCTACTTTTGCCACCGTTGACATCAATGGTGGAGCGGTGGACGGCACTCCTGTCGGGGCTAATTCTCCTGCTACGGGTGCGTTTACTACTTTAAGCACCACGGGCACGGCGACAATCCCTTCAATAGACGTGGCGGGTGGCGAAATAGACGGTACAAACATAGGCGCATCGACGCCCGGTGCGGGCACGTTTAATGCTCTAGCTACCACTGGAGATAGCATTACGATACAAACATCACAAACTCCCGCAAGTTCCTCTGCTTCGGGAACAAAAGGTGAGTTAGCTTATGACACAGAGTATTTGTACATTTGCGTGGCCACAAACACTTGGAAACGTGTAGCGGTATCTACGTTTTAACTAAACATGCCCCTAACAAAATTACAATTTAGACCCGGAATAAATCGCGAAACAACCTCGTACACAAACGAGGGCGGGTGGTTTGATGGCGATAAAGTACGTTTTAGGTTTGGTGTGCCTGAAAAAATAGGTGGCTGGGAACGCGCCACGGAAAGCACCTTTCTTGGCACCTGTCGTGCCCTTAAACCGTTTGTCGCGCTCGACGGCTCACGGTTCATGGGCCTCGGAACACACCTCAAATACTACATTGAAGAAGGCGGCATCTATAACGACATCACCCCTATTCGTTCTACAACGAGCGCAGGGGATGTAACGTTTAGCGCCACCAACGGTTCCTCAACTATCACGGTAGCAGACACGGCCCACGGGGCTGTGGCAGGGGACTATGTCACCTTTTCAGGCGCGGCATCCTTGGGTGGTAATATTACGGCGGCAGTCCTTAACCAAGAGTATCGCATAGATACGGTTGTTAATGACAACAGTTTTACCATCATAGCCAAAGACACTTCTGACGCGACAGTTACAGCCAACTCCAGTGACAGCGGTAATGGCGGGGGTTCTACGGTAGGCGCATATCAGATCAATACCGGTCTGGATACCTCTGTAAGTGGCACAGGCTGGGGCGTGGGCACGTGGGGTAGAGAAGGCTGGGGTGACGCCGCCGCCGCAACCGGCACGACCGCCATTCTACGTATCTGGACACATGACAACTTCGGTGAAGACTTGATCATAAATGTCCGAGATGCAGGCATTTTTTACTGGGACAAAACCTTGGGCCTGTCTTCACGGGCCGTGGCGATTTCCGACCGTACCAACGCTGATTCGACCACCCCGACGATAGCCAAACAGGTGTTAGTGTCCGACAGAGATAGACACATTATTGCCTTTGGTTGCGATTCAGAGACATCTATTGGCACTCAAGACCCTTTGTTGATTCGGTTTAGTGATCAAGAAGACCCCACTACGTGGCAGTCTTTGCCGTCCAATACAGCAGGTGATCTGCGTATTGGCTCGGGTTCCGAGATTGTGGCGGCGGTAGAAACACGTCAGCAAATACTTGTGTATACCGACGTTTCGCTCCACGCCATGCAGTTTTTGGGACCGCCGTTCACGTTTGGTATCAATCTCGTATCGGAAAACACCACCATCATGTCCCCTCTTGCGGCTATCGCACACGACGATGTCGTGTACTGGATGGGCTTTGAAGAGTTCTACGTGTTTAGTGGCCAAGTACAGCGTATTCCCTGTACGGTAAGGTCATACGTTTTTGATGATTTTAACCGTGAACAGAAAGAGAAGGTCTTTGCGGCGTCGAACTCGGCGTACAGCGAAATCTGGTGGTTCTACCCGTCGTCAACAGCTAATGAAATTGATCGCTACGTTGTATTTAATTATCAAGAGAATGCTTGGTATTACGGTACTTTGGTGCGTACAGCTTGGGTTGACCGTGGCATCAACGACTTCCCGGTTGCTACGTTCACTGATGGCAGGCAATATTTCCAAGAACTGGGTCTGGATGACGCTACTGTTAATCCTGCTGTGGCTATTAATGCCCACATAGAATCTAGCCAGATTGACCTTGCGGACGGTGAGCAGTTTGCCTTTATACGTCGCCTTATCCCCGACATAACCTTTGAAAACTCTACTGCGGCTTCGCCAAACGTCGTCTTTACCACCAAAGTCCGTGATTTCCCCGGCGGTAACTACGATTCAGAGGATGCGGCGACTGTTACACGATCTGCAACTACCCCTGTAGAACAGTTTACAAATCAGGTACATTTACGTCTGAGAGGCCGTAGCTTTGCGCTTCGTATAGCCTCCTCTAACACAGAAACGCAATGGCGGTTGGGCTCTGCCCGACTAGACGTGCGCCCGGATGGCCGCAGATGAGCGGACGCCGCTTAGTATTACCTCAGTTTCCACGGGCACCGGAACAATACGATGCCACGTATATGTCGGAGGTTGTACGCTCATTTTCTGTATTTCTTGAGCTATTTAACAACCCCGGCGATGCACGGCACACGGAGCTTACCTTGACGAATTTACAGCAGAACGACTACAACCTAGAAACTGGCGCAGTGTTTCAGCAAGATGGTACGTTGAAAATAGTGATCGCTAATAAGCCGCATCCTGCCGGATTAGCGGGCACGGGTTCCGTAGGTTCTGTGACGGTATCAACGCCATGAGGGCTTTGATACAATCGCTGATAATCATGGGATAGTTATATGACAGCCGCCGCCGTATCACGAAATCCAGAGCCATATGAGGTCCCAGAAGGGGGCCTTGCGTCATTTCTAACTGCAACGGTTGGGGATTGGTCAGACGAGGCGCTGAACGCCGACAATTACTATGACATTGTTAAGCCCACCGCAGATCAACTGGCTGAGTTTGGGCGAGAAGAAGATGATCGCATAGCGCACGTTGCCACTGGCGAAACCATTATTCCCATGGCGGTCTTTGAAGAAGACCCTGCACTAAAAGAAGCTCTATTTGCACGTATGCGAGACATGGGCATTGACCCAGAGCGTTACATCGTGGGTAGCGATTTAAATAGCATCAACCCTGTCACAGGCCAGCCTGAGTTTTTCTTGAAGAAGATATTCAAGGGCGTCAAAAAAGCCGTTAAGGGTGTGGTCAAAGTATTCAAGAAGCTTGCCCCCGTTATTCTATCGGTCGGTTTGAACTATATGTTCCCCGGCTTGGGGACTATAGCCGCGGGTGCTTTGGGATCAGGTATTGGAACACTGGTTCAAGGCGGTAGTCTTAAAGACGCGTTTAAAGCGGCGGCTCTTGGTGGCGCTGTTGGTGGCCTTGCGTCGGGTGTTGGAAGCGTGATGCAGGGCGGTGAATTCTTGGCCGGTGTTAAGAGTGGCTTGCCTACTGGTTTTGGGGGCGGAATTAACCCAACATTGCCCGGTCCTGATATCAGCAAAATTTCTGAGGCCACGCCAGACTTTATAGCATCTGAAGTGGCAGACCCCACGGCGCTTACTGCGGCTGAAGCTGTGCAACAAGGAGGTTTTTTCTCCCCTGAAGGTGGCGCAGGAGCTTTAAGTCAAAGTTCTAACAGAGCCGCAGACCTTGCGCGAGCCTCACTGCTTGAAAAGGGTCCGACAGCCGCACAACTTGCACAAATGCAAGCGCCCACGCTTTCTAGTCCTCCGGCAGGGGGCTTTTTCTCCCCTGAAGGTGGCGCAGGGGCTTTAAGTCAAAGTGCTAATACTGCCGCAGACCTTGCGGCGCAAGAGGCCGCTAAATTAAAGGCTCAAGGGTTAGCCACCGGAACGGCAAACACTAACATAACAGCCGGTCTAACGCCTCCGGGGGCTCCGTCATACGATACTCCGGGGGCCTCTGCCAAAACAATTGCTGAAAGATCGTTACAAAAAGCTTCAACACAACTTGATCCTTTTGTTCCAGCAGGGAGGGACGCCGCCACAACAGCCGTAGACGCCGCAGGAACGACTTCAGCAGACACTTCCAATTTGTTTAGCCCAAGCACCGAAATGCTGACAAAAGAGGGAATTGCACAGCTTTCTAAAGATGCGGGCTTAAACAAATTAAGCTTTTTAGATTCAATTAAAAAATTCTTTACTACAGGTAAGCCGGAATTTTTAAAGCAAGCCTTTATTCCGGATTCGATTACGGCAGGCGAGCTTAAACAATTTTTTACTGAGCAAGGCATTGCAGGGTATACCCCCGAGGTAGGAGCTAATATTTTAGACAGCTTGGCACAGCAGGGAATAAATCCCGGCTTGCTAAGAAAATATCTTCCGGGCGCTATTGCTGGAACTGGAATAGCTTCGGCGGCAGGGTTTTTTGACCAGCCCGAAATGGAGCCACTACCTGATGCCTTTGGCGGCATGACGGGTCAAAAGCTGATTGACATGTACCCGTCACAATACACCTTGTCGGCCCCCGGCGCATACATAGCGCCCTCCATGGCGGCGGCTGACGGGGGTGGCATCGATACAAGCAAGTTCCCTCGCCGTAATGGCAAAATAAGTGGCCCCGGCACAGAAACCTCTGACGACATCCCCGCCATGCTGTCTGATGGCGAGTTTGTCATGACCGCCAGAGCCGTCCGTGGTGCAGGGAATGGTAGCCGTGAGGCAGGAATGCGGAACATGTACAACATGATGAGCCGCTTTGAGGGGAACGCGTAACGTGGCTACTGAAACTACTCGCCAGATTATTCAGGAAGCGCCTGAGATAGAGGCAAAACGCCTTGAACTTTTAAACGCTGTCCGAAACTTTGTAGATCAAAACCTATTTGCGGTAGGCCAAGAAGCCCCGCCACCCGTTTTACCACCCTCCTTTCAGGTAGCAGGGCTAACGCCCTTACAGCAACAAGCCGCGGCCCGTGCGGCACAGGGCGTAGGGGCTTTCCAGCCTTTCGTAGACAACACACTGGATGCGTTGCGAAGGAGCGAAGATTACGCAGAAACCTATGGTTTTGGCGGGATTAGTGAAGGTTTAGGCGCTACCCGTGAGGGGCAACAGGCCCTATCACAGGCGGCACAGCTTGCGGCGGCACAAAGGGCACAGCCCTTTGCGTACCAGCAAGCCGCTACACAGGCTCTGGTTGGAACGGACGCGGCCTTTGACCCACGCGGCATTGGCATGTTTATGAACCCGTTTGAAGACCAAGTGGTTCAGCAAGCCTTGGCTGACATTGATCGCGGTAGTCAGCAACAACGACAACAGTTAGGCGCTCAAGCCGCCGCTACGGGGGCCTTTGGTGGCTCCCGACAAGCCGTGGCCGAGGGTGAATTAAACCGTGCGTTAGAGGAACAGAAAGCACGGACCGCGGCACAACTTCGTTTGGCTGGATTCCAGCAGTCGAGCCAAGATGCACAGCGATCCTTTGAAGCCGCACAGGCCAGACGTTTGCAACAAGCCCAACAAGTGGGCAACTTAGGCCTTCAGTTTGGTCAATTGGGTCAGGCAGACGTTGGCCAGCTTCAGTCTTTGGGGCAAGCTAGTGCCCAGATGGGTCAAGGCTTCGGCACATTGGCTCAGGCAGGGGGTCAGTTGAGCAATGAGTTGGCTAACAGGGGCCTTCAGCAGGCCGGTCTGGGTCAGTTGCAACAACAGCTAAACCTTGGAGATGTTAAGACTCTGGAAGCTCTTGGTGCGCGGGATCAGGCTCTGCAACAAGCCATATTGGACGCACAGCGACAGAGCAACCTGCAACTCCAACAGTTCCCCTATCAACAGTATGCTTTCTTGAGCGACGTGTACAAAGGCACACCGTCCTCGCAACAAGTAACACAAATGTCTCAGACACAAGACCCCTCTATGTTCCAGCAGGTTGCGGGTCTGGGTATCGCTGGGTTGAGCGCCGCCGCTGGTGCCAAGAAAATAGGACTCTTTGATAGTTAGGGCTTAAAAACTATGAGTGTATATAACAGACCATTATTTCGGCAGATGGGCGGTCCCGCACAGCCCATGCCACAAGATATGGCTCCTCCTCCACAACAATTGCCGCCAGAGGCGGCTATGTTGGAACAGGTGGAGCAGGTATCTGCCGAGCAAGGGCAACAGTTGGGGCAGGCATACGCGGAGCAGATGATGCAGGGCATTGATGCCGCGCAGTCTACTGAGGACTTAATCAACGCGTTCAGAGGCAACCAAATGCCACTGGACGCCCGCCGTGATGAACTGGCCGATTATGTCGGACAAGGGGACGCGGACCAGACGCCAGAGTCTGTACTGGCCATGGTCCAGCCGGTGATCATGATGACGGAAGAGGGGGCCATGAACAGTGGGATTGGCAACCTGATGCAACAACTTACCGGCGACATCGACATGATGACGGAAGGTGGGCAACCAACTGACATGGGTCAGGGGGTAGGAAGCTTGATGATGGCAGGGGCACCGGAGGCCCCTGCTCCACAAAATTTTAGACAAGGCGGGGAAGTAAAGTATCTCTCTAATGGGACTCCCAAAGAGGGAAACTCTGCGGCACCGTCAGGATCTTTAAAGCCATTATTGAGAGACCCTTCACAGCAATATTTTTTGAGCGGCCTAAAAATGCTGGGTCAAGGGGTCAGCACTTTGGACGAAGCAAAAAGTGTGCGGGAATACTATGAAGAAATGTCCCCCCTATATAAAGAAGTTTTAGGGGACACTGAAGAAACAAAACAATACAACCAAGCGCAGACGTTTTTTGACATTGCAAAAGCCGGTTTAGCTTTTGCCTCGGGCCGTGACCCAGAAACAGGTCAACTTGTTACCAATCAACCGCTAGGCGCTCAGTTGGCAACGGCGGCAAAAGACCTTCCCAGTTCCATACAGGCCAGAGCGGCGCAACAGCGAGAATTTGATTTAGCTGTTAACCAAGCGGCTCTTTCGGGGGCCGTTCAACGTGCGGGTGAAGACCGTAAAATGGACCGGGATATAGCCTTGTTACGCGAGCAGTTGGGAACAGAGCTAATTTCGGCAGGCCTCAAGGCAGGCTCTCAGATGTTGGAAGGTAAAATTGAAAACCTCTATCGTATAAGCGATGGTAAATTTATGGGAGGGTACAATACGTCAATCCCTCGCATGGGACTGCTGTTGAATGCTCAATTGCAGGAGAAAGACGCAGACGGAAACCCTTTATACATAACAAGAACAGAAGCTTCTGCACAAGACGTAACAAAGCCAAAGAGCTATGAAATAGTTTTTGACGACAAAACCGTTATGCTCGGCACTAGTAAAACCGGACAAGAATTTACTATTGAAGGTGGCAAGGTATTATCCCTAGACGATCTTGCAGACGCTCAAATATATGAGATCACGCCTAAAGAGGCCCGAGAAAAAAGAACAGTTAATAGACGCATGGACGAAGTTAACGACGCATTTAACGACTTTAGTCAGGGTCTTGAGGTTGTGAGCGAAGACCCAGATAGCGGAGAAGAAGTATTAAAGCGAACAGGTCCGAAGGGGAAAATCACCTTTAATACGGGCGCTACTATATATGGTAGAGCGGATCGAATTAAAAACATGGTCAGAATACGAGAGGTTCTGGAGGGAGATGATCCCGACTCTAAATATCTTAGAGAAAAATTAGATCTTGATCCGAATAAATTACATTATTCGCTTGAAGAAATAGAGCCTATGATGGCTGGTTTTACAAAAGGCCAAAGAAAAACTAGAGAGCTTAATGTATTAGATGCCGCTGAGATGCATATGCGGTATATCGATGAATTTGGAGATGAGCAAGCCCTAAACGTCATTGACGCATCTTTACAGGCGTTAGGCCCGATAGAAAACATTCAAGAATGGTTTGCGAATATAACGGGTGACTTTTTTGAAACGTCCGAAGCACAAATGGCGGCGTCTCAAATGCGTCAGTATCTAAGGACAATTGCGTTCATGGGTAAAGTGGCATTTATTGCTAACCCACGAATACCTGTAGCAGAACTAGGTCCTGCGGCGGCGTTGCTGAATGATCCAGACAGAGCTTTCTTCCAGAATGCGGAATTAGCGGCAAGTAACTGGAACGTGCTTAATGAACAATTAGATAATTTGTATTTAAACAATTTGAGCATCTTGTCAGAGAGGAACGCGACAAAAGAGGATATTGAAGCCGCAATGCATTCAATCCGTCAGATAAAGATGCTTAAAAACATGATGGGTCCCGTGACCGAGCGTTATAACGCTTTCCGAGGACGTGGCTCCGATGATGACGATGTCTCTGGATATGAGCCCAAACCCTTTACGTCATGATAAGGATTTACGATGCCTAAATTAGCCCCTACGGGTCTTCAAAGAAAAGCATTTGTAGATGTCGCAGAACGAGCTTTTGAGGCACAAGGGGACGTGCCTGAAGATTCTTCCGGAATTCAGTTTTTACCCACAGAAGTTGAAGGGATAAAAAATTATCCGAAAGTGTCTTTGGACGAATATGAAGGAAGGCTGTCAAGGGACTCAGTACGTGTTGATGGTAAAAACATATCCGCTTTAAAACAAACGGCAGTGGACGTTGCTTATGACCTACAAGCAACAAATCCAGAGCTTTTCCCAGAGGAGGTAAACCCCTACACGTACATGCGAAGCTCAGATGTGCCTTGGCTACGTTTTGCGGACGAAGAAATAAAGCCTCTTAGAGATCAAGACATCGTAGCCAATTTTTTACGGAACCCTGACAACAAACCCATGGGGTCAAAAAGTTTTCTAAAAACCTTTTTGACAGAGGGCTTACCGGCGGGCGTTGGTGCGGCGGGCGGAACAGTTCTAGGGGCTAAAGGCGGTTTTAAGCTTGGGATGGCCCTAACGTCGGGCCTTCCACCAGCAACGCCATGGACTCTGGCTGTTCGTGTTGGCGTCCCCGTTGCAGGAGCCGTGGTGGGATCAATACTTGGCGCAGAAGGGGCTGACGCTCTATCCAGAAAGTTTCTTTTTGGGGAAGATGAGCTTTTTTTACCTACGAGAAGAGATAGAGCCAAACAGAAGGCGGCTGAAACCTTAGCCTTTGGCGTGGGCTTTGCGCCTGTCCCTCGAATGACGGCAACCACTTTAAATTTTGGGACCAGAGAAATATTTCAAGGGCTAGAAAAACAGCGCGCTGGCCTTCTTGAAAGCCTTATTGAAAAGACAAGGCCGCTTACTGATGATGCAGGCAAGCCTATAAACAAGGCGGCGGCGGCCCAAATTGACGAAATTATTGCCGCGGGCGAGGTTGCAGAGAAGGCACTCCGTGATCCGCGCTCTGCAAAGTTTGTTCGTGGTATAGAAAACCTCGTCACCAGAGTAGGTCAACGAGGTCGAGAACAGTCAATGATCCCCTTCACACAAACGCGGATACCGATAAAAGGTTTGATGGCTGGTTCGGAAGAAGTGGCTTTTGGCACGGGTGCCGCGGCAGGAAGATATATCTCCGAAATGGGGGCCGAGCAACCTAGTGGTGCGGCCAATCTAACCACCGAAATGCTTGGTGGTTTTGTTGGTTTAGGTGCTTTTTCCAGCTTTGTCGGCGTTCCTTCTTTCATAACTGAAAAAGCTCCGGGGTTTTACAATTTTCTCAAAAGAAAAATTAGTAAGGCAGTTCGTGATGACGAGGGCATCACCCGTTTAACTGAGGGTGAAAAAATATCCGCCACCAATTTTATTGAAAAACAATTAGAAGGCCGAGATGAAAACCTGACTCAAGAAGAAATAAGAGAGTTAGGCCGTCTATTACAAGAATTGGGCACAACCAGCGACGGCAAGAACATTGCGGCTTTGTTGGAGGAACAACAAGAAGAGGGTGTGCTTACTTTTAAGCAATTACTTAGTGAAGTAAGTCGCATCAGTCCGGAGTTTCAAGACCGCATGGATCAATCCCTGCTCGATACAATTAATCAGCAGGGAAGGGTTATTTTAGCGGCGTATGAATACGGGGATATGGAACTTCTCCGTCATTTGTTAGGTGATGTTTCAAAAAACATAGAGTTAGTAAACAACAGCAGGCTGATGCAGATTGCCGGAGACACAATAGATACATTTAACCGGTCCTTGGGTCGAGACGTTGATCCCGAAGAGTTGGGCTCAGTGTTAAGGGAGCGGCTCAAGCAAGCCTATGATTACAACCGCAATAGAGCGGAAAAACTTTATGATGAGGTGCCTGAGTTTGACGTAGAAGAGTTTTGGGAGCCTGAACTAGGTCCAGACGGACAGCCTATTCTTAGGGGTTTACCAAACTTTTTTGACATCTTGGACGCTCGCCAATTCCCAAGATTGCCTTCTCAATTGAGTCAGACAAGGGGCAACGTAAAGCCCATCGTTGATTTTATGATCGACGTGCTACGAGAGTCTGGGATTGACACGGCACGTCTTAATAAAATTGAGGACGGGGTTGGGGTAGGGGATGGAGCGGTTACTGCCGTTGAAAACTCAATAACGCGAATAGAAGCTCGTTTAGACCGGCTGACGCGAAATATGAATCAGGACCAACGCATTTTGTTGACCGGGACAGATGATCTTCGCTCCGGCAGTAGAGGTGTTCCACCGCCATACCGAAGCAGTGACCCAGAATTTTCCTCACTAAGTTTTGCTGACCAGCAAGCTGTTTTGGAAAGAGAACTTCAGTTAACGGATGAAGCTATCTCGGAAGCTCAAGACATACGAGAAGGGGTAACTGGGTTTGACAGAGGAACGCCTACCTTCAACATTGGTGACCTGCGATATGTTCGAGATATATTGACCAGAAGATTAGACGCAGTTGTTCAAAGAACAAATTTGGAGCAGGTTAGACAACCGGTAGAAGAATCTGTTTCTAACGAAAACAGGAGGCTGGCCAATACAATAATTAACTTGCGGGTGCTACGTGACGAATTAGAGCAATCTGGTTTCCCTGTTGTCGTCCCATTTAGTGATCTCCGCAAAACACGTAGTCTTACTTTAGGGGCTAAAAGATCCGCGGAGGCTGGCAACGTAAATGATGTGGCTTTGGCCTTGAATGGCGAATTTGCCAAATTACTTCAGCGAGACATAGACGGTACTCTCAATACAAGAGATCTTCCGGAATTTATCGCGGGCAGTTTAGGTATTGCCCAAGCTTATTACGCGGCATTTAAAAACACCTTCAATGGCTTGACGGGTAGTAAATTACGCAGGAAAACAGAAAGCGGAGAAATGTTCATACCCGATTCTCAGTTGATTGAGAAGTTATTTTCTGGGAATAGATCTAGTGAGTTGTATGAAACAGCAAAAGATATCCAAGCCATGGCTATCTTTTTGCCGACGCCTAACCTACCTTCGGCAATGTTACCGGCGGACCGAGAAGCTTACAGAATTGCCGATGATTTACAGACAGCTTTAAGTAAAGCCATCGTATATGGTCGCGCACAAGCTTTACGACCCGGTTTTAGATCTGAACTTTTGCAAACGGCACAAGGAACGCCGACGCCTGCCTCTGCGGCTGAGTTTGAGCAATTAGACAGTTTAAATTTAGAAGAATACCGTCGATTATTTAACGACCCAAGCTTCAGAAAAGTTCTGGATTTGTTTGACCCGTATTTGGAAAATGATTTAAGAACCCCCATAAGCGCCAAAGCTTTATTTGACACGGAAAAAAACCGGATCAATCAAAATATAGAGGAAGCAAAAAATAACCTTCTACTAAAACATATGCTTTCCGATCTGGGGCTTGGAGATGCTACTGCGGACGTGTTTGTAAGTAATGTTTTTAATTCAAGTAACCCGCTTAAACATTTAAGAGACGCATTTAAATTATTTGATCGTGCGGTTGACGATTTTGGTATGGACCCTGTAGGGGTAGCAACCGCAAAAAACACTTTGTTTAAAAACATAATGCGTTATGCGGTTCGCCAAGGCACAAACTCGCAAGGCATGATTGATGCTGAAAAAATTAAAAATTTTGTAGTGGGGCGTATTCAAGGTAAATTAGGAACAGAAGATCCGAGCATAATATCTGGCACAAAAGATTACGTCTCACTTGCCAGTGTATTAAGAGAATATGATTTATTTAACGATTTTGAAGAATCGTTCCTTTTAGACACCTTAAACAAAGCTCAAATTGCTCAAAATCAAACAGTTAAAAGTTATCAAGAGTTGCCAAGAAGCCAAAAAAACCAGTTGTTAGAACTGGTTGCGAGTGTGGCTGGATCAAAATTAGCGATAAACCTGAATGAGCTATTGGGCGGCCCTGCGGGTGCGGAATCTTTGATTATCGCGGGCCGTGGTGCGGCCTTGGGTAGAGCTTTGGTAAGTGCTGAGTCTCAAGTTCTAAACATTGAGGGCTTGATCTACATGTTGCAGAACCCCAAAGAACTGGGTGAGTACTTGTCAAAAACCAAAATAGATCGTGGCGGTGTAGAAGGTTTTTGGGCCAACGCCAAAAGGTTTTTAATATCGAAAGGCTTTGCCCTCCCACGCCGTACCCTGACCGGCACGGAAGAAACAAGAGAACAACTTAAAGAAGATCTTGAACTTTTTGACCCGCGACGAGATGTTATTGATGAAGAGGGTCAGCGGAGAGGAATGTTAAATGTTCCGTTGCCCTCGAAGCCAATGCCGGGAGTGACGCATCTCATTCCTATTGAAAGTATTCCGCAGAGTGAACAGAGAGAAGCTGTCTCACAAGTGCCCCCGGCCATAGAAACACAGAAAGTAGAGCAGGTTACTGACAGTACGCCAGAGCCCGCACCTGATCCAATCATGGCCCGTGTTGCACAGCGCCCAACCAACTTGTCTTCACCTGAACCCCGCGGCACCCCGTTAGACACTCTCCGCGAATTTGAGGCGATGCAAGGACAGCTTGCTGGTGCGGGGAGAGTTCCTGCCCAGCAACTAGACACTCTCCGCGAATTTGAAGCAATGCAAGGACAGCTTGCTGATGCACCGTTGTCAGTCAAGAACAACAACCCCGGCAATCTACGAATGGTAGGACAGCCCGGAGCCGAAGAGGGCTTAGAAGGCTTTGCATCCTTCTCTACCCCCGGTCAGGGCCTCAACGCTTTGACCCGTCAGATTGTCCTCGATACGCAAACGCGAGGTCTGACGTTGGGTGAGTTCATAACCAAGTATGCACCTCCGTCAGAAAATGACACAGACGGTTACATCCGGTTCATGGAGCAGAGGACGGGTGTACCCAGAAACAGAAAAGTCCCAGAATTTTTAGTTCGCGACATAGCCCGTGCAATCGTGGAATTTGAGGGCGGTACGTTGGCTCTGCGTTATTTCTTTGGTGATGAAATGCGGGCCGAAACTACACCACCGCCTGTCGCGCAAGCACCTACACCTACACCACCGCCCGCATCACCTCCAGTGGCGGCGAGAGCAACACCGCAGTCTATTCAGCGAGCCGCAAGAGTGTTAGGTCCTCAAGACGACATAGGAATGCTTGCCGCTGAAATGATGATGCAAGATAAGCCTGTTTAAATGAGCCAATCCTTGGCGCTTTCGCCCAGTACATCACCAGCGATATTGATCTTGTCCCGTAACGCGGACAGGATCTTTTCGTCTATGGTGCCCGGACTTACCAGATCAACATAGGTCACGGTGTCTTTCTGACCGATGCGGTGGGCACGGTCCTCGGACTGCAACCGAATCTCCAAGTCGTAAGAGTTGCTGAAGTAAATGACGGTGTTGGCCTCTGTCAGGGTAATGCCGTAGCCTCCAGTGCGTGGCTGACCTACAAAGAACCGTAGCTCCGAATCCGGGTCTTGAAAGCGTTCAATGATGTCCTGCCGGTCTTCCTGCGCCGTTTCTCCGAAATAGCTTGCCACGGACCCCGGACCATACTTCTTGGCCAACGCCTCTTCGATGGCGTGGATGTCATGCGTCCACGTCGCCCAGATGATTGCCTTACCCTGAACTTCTTCAACCACATCAAGAAGTTCCGGTAACCTATTGTTTTTTATAGGTTGTAGAGGGCCTTCGTCCGGTTGCAGGTGACCACAGCAGATTTGCTGTAGCCGCATGATCTGTGTCAGGACAGACGCTGTAGTGGCCAACTCGCCTTTCTCCAGCCGTGCCAGCGCCAAATCCTGCATCTGCTTGTAGACCACCACCTGTTCTTTGCTCAGATTGACCTCACGCCGCAGGTACACCTTTTCCGGCAGGTCGAGGCACTCCTCTTTCAGCACCCGGCTACTGAACCTGTCCAGCTTCTCTCCAAGCTCATCTAAGCGACGATATCCAACAACCTCGTTAAAACTATGCGGCCCCATGTTCCTGCGCTGAACTACCGCATACCGGCCCTGAAAGCCATAGAAGCTGTTGAAGCCCAGCGCCTCTTGCTCCAGAAACGCACACTGGCTAAACAAATCCATGGGGCTTTTAGTGATGGGCGAACCTGTCAGGATGCGTCGGTATTTTGACATCTGTCCTATCTTGATCAGGTTCTTGGTACGCTGGGCACCCTTGTTCTTGATTGTTGTGCTTTCATCAAGAATGGTGATGCAGTTAGGGTTGATCTTCACGAACCGCTCCGCGGCTGTTGCACCCTTGGCGGTGCTGAACGCTTCTGTGTTCATCACCAGAATGTGCAGGAACCCCGGCTCACGCTTCTCTGGGTCAGCTATCTCGCGTATTGCCTCACGGAACTTCTGGGTAAAGTTGGGTTGCCACTTGACCATTTTTGTCTGAATACGCTCGGGCAAATGCGCGGGTATTTCTTTCTTCACCCAGTTGTCGAAGACGCCCTTCGGTGCAATCACCAAAGCTGTGTTAATCTCCTTCGCCTCATACAGCGCGCCCATCGTGTCGATGGCGACTTTGGACTTTCCTGTACCCATCTCCATAAAAAGCCCGAAGTAAGGCCGTTGCCACGAATCATTAAAGACTTGTTGTTGATGTTCGTAAGGTTGTGTCGCGAAAGTGTACATATAGGCCCTCTGCGTGTTGACTGCAATAATATGCGATGGTACGCTGGCTGTCCAGCCCTCAAAAAAGGGCCTAACCACGACAGGAGATGCAATGAGCGAGATGCTCTTAGATATGGAAGCCGACCAAGTCACGGCTTCCGCCATCGAGAAGATGGACAACACTGGCTTGAGTAGTGTCGCTGAGATCGCACGGGCAATCCGTAATCAAGAAGATCTGGTGTCACAACTTGATGACAAGCTGAAAGAGGCCAAACGTGACCTCCTGAAGCTGACCGACGAGGACCTACCGGCCATGCTGGCGGAACTCGGCCTCAATGCCATCGAACTCGATGATGGTTCCAAAGTGACCGTACAGGCGACATATGGTGCTCACATCAAAGTGGCGGACCGTGAAAACGCCTTCCAATGGCTCCGAGATAACGATTTTGGGGACATCATTAAGAACACAGTCAGTTGTAACTTTGCCCGCGGCGAAGACCAACAGGCCGTGGACTTTATGGAGGCGGCACAGCGAATGGGTTACATCCCAGAGCAAAAAACCGAGGTCCACGCGCAAACGCTGAAAGCGTGGGTCAAAGAGCGGGTGGAAACTGGGGACTCTTTTCCCATGGACCTTTTCGGCGCGTACACAGGCCAGCGGGCCAAGATTGCAAGGAGCAAATCATGAGTGCATCAAAAGCAGTGAAGAAGGAAGAGGCTAATGAAATTGTACCGTTTAGCCCGGACATCTTTGAACAAGACGCCAATCTTGGCCTTGAAAACTTGGGCCAAGACGATCTGGCGTTACCTTTCCTCAAGCTTCTTAGCCGTCAGGACCCAGTGCTGGATGATCTGGACGACGCGAAAGCAGGCGATATCCTCAATACCGTATCGAATACGGTCTATTCTGGTAAGACAGGTATTCGTGTCATACCTTCAGCTTATCAGCGGCGCTTTATTGAGTGGGCTCCTCGGGGCTCTGGCAGTGGCGCTCCTGTGAACATCTACACGCCGGACGACACTCTGCCGAAAGTCGAGCGGGACCCGAACGACAACAAAGACTATGTTGTTGGCGGTAACGGGACGTACCTCGAGGAGACGCACCAGCACTTCGTCGTCATTCTTGAGGAAGATGGTACGACTACAACTGCTTTGATCCCCATGAAATCTACGCAGTTGAAGAAAAGCCGCAGGTGGAACTCCACGATTGCCCAGCGCACTTTGGTGGGCAAGAACGGGCCGTTCACACCACCCCGTTTCAGCCACATCTATCTGCTCAAGACTGTCTCTGAAGAGAACAGCAAGGGTAGCTGGCATGGCTGGGACATCAGCTTGGAAGGTGTCGTCGAAAACGGCGCACACTACAAGCAAGCCAAAGAGTTTTCCGAATCCATTCTGCGCGGTGAGGTTGAAGTCAAACACACCGACGATGGCGCGGGTGCAGGAGAAGACGCACCCTTTTAAGGAAAACGGGGGCTTCGGCCCCCTTACTTTGGCGAATAAAAAATGTCTGATGCAGATCGTTTCTCGGCCATATTTGATGGCCTCAAACAGGCTTACGGCACGTTTGAAATCGACAGAACAAGCTCTAATGGCAAATCACAAGGTAAAGCGCGAGTCATTCGCGAACCACGGACCATGGAGCATTTCCAGCAACATCTGGCTGGAGAGGGAGCAGGGATCGGGATCATCCCGATTAACGAAGACGACAAGTGCATCTGGGGTTGCATCGATATAGATGAATACCCTTTGGACCATGCAAAGCTGGTGGAGCGGATTCGCCACGCCAAGCTTCCTCTGGTAGTCTGTCGCTCCAAGAGCGGGGGCGCACACTGCTTCATCTTCAGCACCGATTGGGTGCCCGCCAAGACCATGCAGTCCACACTTCAGCATCTAGCTAGTGGGCTGGGCTACGGCGGTAGCGAGATATTTCCGAAGCAAATCAAACTTTTCCTAGACCGGGGCGATATCGGTAACTTCCTCAATATGCCGTATTTCAATGCGGAAGAGGGGTTGCGCTACGCCTTTAACGACGATGGGTCCGCCGCGACATTGCAGGAGTTCTTTGGCTTACATGCCGCGCACGTCCAGACCTCAGAGCAAATACAAGCACTCACGCAGGCCACCGTCGAAGGAACAGCGATTGTGGACGGTCCGCCCTGTCTCCAAACCCTATGTTCCCAGAAAATTAGTGAAGGAGGCCGAAACAACGGACTCTTTAGCGTAGGCGTGTACCTGCGGAAGGCGCACCCTGACACGTGGCAGGACGAAATCCTGCACCACAATATGGCCTACATCGACCCGCCTTTGCCTCTGAATGAGGTCAATATCGTGGTCAAACAGCTAGAAAAGAAGGACTACGCCTACCGTTGCAATGAGCCGCCTATCCAGCCGTACTGCAACCGTGAGCTATGCCAAACTCGCAAATTTGGTATCGGGGCGGCTGTCAGCGACATGGCCGTGGCCAACCTACGTAAATACAACTCCATTCCGCCTGTCTGGTTCCTAGACGTGAACGGCGTACCGCTGGAACTGGACACCGACGCGCTCCAGAATCAGACCATCTTTCAAAAAGCCTGTATCGAACAGCTTAACTTTATGCCCCAGACCATGCCTCGCCGCGGGTGGGAGGGCCGCATTAACCAGCTTATGAAGGAAATGGCTGAAACAGACGGGGCCATCATGGAGGTGAGCGAGGACGCCAGTATCAACGGCCAGTTTTACGAGTTTTTGGATGAGTTCTGCACTTCTACACAAAAAGCGGAGGACAAAGAAGAGATCCTGCTCCGCCGTCCATGGGTGGATGAAGAAGGCGACGCCGTTCATTTCCGGCTCAAGGACTTTGAAGGCTTCCTGCGTAAAAACCGCTTCAGTGAGTTCAAGACTCACAAAGTGGCCCAGCGCCTGCGGGATATCAATGGCGAGGCTGTCCAGATACGCATTAAAGGTAAACCTGTCCGTGTGTGGCGCGTCCCGATACCAGATACCGTTACAGGCGATCCAGAGCCTAAAAGCTTTGAACCACGGACCCCGGACCCGTTCTGATGTTCAGGATATTCGGCCCGCCCGGAACCGGGAAGACCACCACGTTGTTGAACATGGTGGAACAAACCCTCGACAAAGGCGTCCCACCGTCACAGGTGGGTTTCTTTGCGTTTACCCGTAAGGCGGCTACAGAGGCTAAAGAACGTGCGGCCAAGCGGTTTGACTTGGACCCTGACAAGGATCTGCCGTACTTCCGCACCATTCACTCTCTCGCATACCGACTGATGGGCGTCAAAGAGACGGAGTTGATGGGTTCGCAGAATTACAAAGAGTTGTCCCAAGCTATAGGTTTTGCCCTCAGTAGCTCGGCCAGCGATGACGAAAATGTGTCGTTTAAGGCTACAGATCACCCTATCTTGCAACTGATCAACCTGTCAAAGACCAAGAAAACCACGCTGGAGCATGAGTACAACCACTCCAACGTCAACTTCACGTGGGTAGAAGTGAAGTATGTGGCGGACTCTTACGCCAACTACAAAAGCACCTTTGGCCTGATGGACTTTACAGACTTGATCATGCGTTTTGCCAACGAGGCCGACCATTTGATGCCCCCGCTGAAGATATGCTTTCTGGATGAAGCGCAGGATTTATCGCCCTTGCAGTGGGACATTGCTCATAAGCTGGATGAAAAGTCCGAGCGGATGTACGTGGCAGGAGATGACGATCAGGCTATTTATCGCTGGGCTGGGGCGGACGTTGACCATTTCATCAACTTGTCCGGTGATGCGGAAGTTTTAGAACAAAGCTACCGCGTCCCTGCGGCAATTCACGCCTTGGCAGAAAAAATCGCCTCGCGTATACAAAATCGTTTCCCAAAAATCTACCACCCCAAAAAAGAGCAGGGACAGATATTTCGTGTGCCAGACATCAGAACAATAGACATGTCCGAGGGTAGTTGGCTCATCATGGCTCAAGCTCGATATATGCTTAGAGAAATAGAGCAAGAAATAAAAAACGGCGGATATTTGTTTGAGCGACAAAATGGTGCGCGTTCCATTCCCGAAAAGATGTCCTTGGCCATTAACGGCTGGGAAACCATGCGGAAAGGCAAGGCAATCCCTTTTGGTGCAGTGCAAGCAATCTACGGCTACATGACCGGAAATGGCGCACGGATAAAACGTGGTCACAAAAACATAGCCGCAGACGACGAGGACATGTTCGACCTCAAGCAACTGCAAGACCATTACGGCTTACTGGCCACTGACGAAATGATCTGGCATGAGGCCATGGATCGCATCCCAGATGCCGACAGGGCCTACATAACGGCTCTCCTACGGAGCGGCGAGAAGTTTAACGCCAAGCCCCGCATCCGACTGTCCACGATCCACGGCACAAAAGGCGGCGAAGCAGAGAACGTAGTGATCCTGCCGGACCTCACTGCCGCGGCCATGGAAGAAGGCGGCGATGATCTACACCGCGTTTTCTATGTGGGGGTCACCCGCACATTGAAAAACCTCTACATCCTTGAACCGGACGACTATCTAAGGGCCTATGCGTTATGAAAAAGGAAACCGAAATGAGTCATATCCAGTGTCCCAAGTGTAAGAACAAAGCCGAAGAGATCATTCTTGCTTCAGAAAACAAGCGTGTGGGTTGGTGGTGCAGAGTCTGTCACCACTTTGAAAAAGCGGTACTGCGAGAGAGGAAAGTGGCATGACAAAACTACAGATGGCGATGTTCCCGCCCAAATCAGATTGGGTGCCCCCAGTAGAGCTACCGGATATCTTTGACGCCGACGAAATAGCCATAGACGTTGAAACACGCGACCCGAACCTCAAACAGAAGGGACCGGGCTGGCCTACGAAGGATGGCGAGGTGGTGGGTTATGCGATAGCGGTAGGCGGCTGGAAATGCTACATCCCCGTAGGTCATGCAGGCGGCGGCAACCTAGACAAGCGTATTGTCAGCAAATGGCTCAAGAAGGTCTTTGAGTGCCCTGCCGATAAAATCATGCACAACGCCCAATACGACCTTGGATGGCTACGTGCAGAGGGATTCGAGGTCAAAGGCCGCGTGATCGATACCATGATCACCGCCAGCTTGATTGACGAAAACCGCTTCAGCTACAGCCTGAACGCCCTGTGCTACGACTACCTCGGCAAGACGAAGTCTGAGAAGACACTGGTAGAAGCCGCCAAAGAGTTTGGCGTGGACCCCAAGGGCGAGATGTGGAAGCTCCCTGCTATGTATGTCGGTCCCTACGCGGAGACAGACGCAGAGATTACGCTGGAGCTATGGAATCACTTCAAAACCCTGCTCAACCGTGAAGACCTGTGGGACGTGTGGAATCTAGAGATTCGCTTGCTACCGCATCTTGTCGAGATGACCAAGCGCGGCATACGGGTGGATTTGGACCGCGCTGAACGGACCAAGCAAGTCTTGATGAAACAGGAAAAAGAGGCCATCAAACAGATCAAATCACTGGCAGGCATGGACGTAGAGATCTGGGCGGCGCAATCTATCTCCAAAGCTTTCGACAAACTGAGCATCCCCTACCCCAGCACAGAGAAAGGGTCACCCAGCTTCACCAAATCGTTCCTGTCGGAGCATAACCACGACCTCGCCAAGTGGATCGTCAAAGCCCGCAACCTCAACAAGACCAGCGGCTCGTTTATCGACGGCATCCTGAAGTACGTGCATGACGGCAGGATTCATAGCCACATCAACCAGCTACGGTCTGATGACGGGGGCACCGTCTCAGGCCGCATCTCCATGAACTCGCCTAATCTGCAACAGATACCGGCCCGCGATCCAGAGCTAGGCCCCATGATTCGCTCGTTGTTTCTACCAGAGGAGGGTCAGCAGTGGGCGGCAATAGACTTCTCGCAACAAGAGCCGCGGATCTTGGTGCATTTCGCCAAGAACTACGGCGATTACAAAGGTATGCCCTTAGAAGGCGTCGAGGCTTTTGTAGACGCGTACCGTAACGACCCCAACATGGATTTCCACACCATGGTCAGCGACATGGCCCGCATCCCCCGTAAGCAAGCCAAGGTCATCAACCTCGGAATGATGTATGGGATGGGTGTCAATAAATTGTCAGATCAACTGGATGTCAGCGTGGACGAAGCCAAAGCCCTGACCCAGCAATATCACAAGCGCGTCCCCTTCGTAAAAGGACTCATGAAAGGCGTACAGAAGAAACTGGAGGACCCGCGGTCATCCGGTAGTGTGCGGTCCCTGCGCGGCAGAAAGTGCCGCTTTGACCTCTGGGAGCCTGACGCCTTTGAGATGCACAAAGCCCTGCCTCGCGAAGAAGCCATCGCGGCTCACGGACCAACGACCAGACTACGGCGGGCCTACACCTACAAAGCCTTGAACCGTCTGATCCAAGCGTCTGCCGCCGACATGACCAAGCAGTCCATGGTGGACGTGTGTGAAGCAGGGCACGTGCCCATGCTCCAAGTGCATGACGAACTGGCCTTCTCAGTCGAGAGCGAAGACCACGCCCGAGAGCTTGCCGACATCATGCAAAACGCCGTGCCGCTACAGGTTCCCAACAAATGCGACGTGGACTACGGGCCAAGCTGGGGTGAGGGCGAAGAGCTTGATTAATCTCATAACTATGCGTAGAATCGTATAGCATGGAACTCTACTGCTACCGCGCCGAAGTGCTACGCGTCATTGACGGGGACAGCCTGTCTCTAAACGTCCGGTTGGGATTTGACGTGTCCCTCAAAATGAGCGTCCGCCTGTACGGGATCGATACAGCGGAGACGCGTAGGGTGAGCGGGGGCACTGAGGACCTCAAGGCACTGGGCCGGTTTGCCAAACAGTTTGTGAACAATTTGTTGCCCGTTGGTACAGAAGTGACCATCAAGACCTCATTAGATTCCAAAGGTAAATTTGGCAGGGTGTTGGCCACCGTCATGATTGACGGCGACGAAGACTCGTTAAACGACTTCATGGTGGCAGAACGATTAGCCATCCCGTATCACGGGCAAAACAAATCTTTAGTTCTTGAGCAACATAAAATGTGTGTGGCTCACCACAAAAAACTTGGTAATATCTAGGAGAATCAAATGGATACAACCAAATGGAAATCCACTTTGTTACCTCGGGACGTTTACGAGGAAGTGGTGGTCATTGCCCGCGTCGAAGGCCGCACGATCAGCGGACAACTGCGCTATATCATTGAGCAATGGAAGATGCAGAACCTGTCTAACCGCGATCAGGAGTACATCTCTGAGCAGGTGGACACGTTCAAGAAAGAGAACGACACCCCTCTGAGTTCCAAAAGCTTCAGCATATGACCATCCAGCAAGAATTCGATAAAGCTTTGAAAAAGTTTGAAGAGGACTTTGCAAACGGTACGGTGTCCAAGGACCAGTTCGACAAGCTGGAAGTCTGGCAACAATTGCTCCAAGCTAAAGGTGAAGCGGAGCGGGAACATAATGCAAAAGATATTAATAACCCAAGAAGAAATTGAAGACGTGCTGATTTCAATACAAGCCGGACAGCAAACCGCTAACCGGCTCAAACAGCCTATAGCTATCCAAAAAGATCTGTCCATTACGCCTTTGTCAGAGGCTACCATGGAAGTTCTTGAAATTATCCGACCTGAGTGATACCTTGAACTTCTGCGATAACCTTTCATGGGGGGATCGCAGGACTCCTAAAAGTAATTAGGGATCAACCATAGTTTTCTCCAAAGTGACTGCAAAATGATGATCCCGACCCGGCCCTAGAGCCGGGTTTTTTTTGCGCGGGGTCCGCATATATGTTAGTTTATGGGAACCATCGTACACCGATATAGGAGAGCGTGATGGCTAAAAAACGAGCAAGAACCAAGAGCGGTCAGTTTGTGGCAGACGATCCAAACACGCCAGAGAATGAGGCATGGGTCACAGTGGGCGGCGTCGAAGCGTCAGGGACCACGGACAACGAAGCAGAGCCCGAGCAATTCAAGCCCATGACATGGAAAGAATACGCCATCCTTGGTGGTATCCTTTTGATTATGAGCTTAGTGGGCATAGTTGCATGAGCGAAACCACAATTATCATAGACGTTTCAGCTTTACACCCCGACCATTATCCTCGGATGAAAAAAATGTTGAAAAACTCGAAGCTAAAACGAGCGAAAGTTTATGTGGTTGACTTGATTGACGGTCTATCCATTGCGCTAAACATTTTATTTGGCGGAAACCCTGCCGAAACAATATCCAGCCGCGCCTTCAGAACCACTGAAAGTTGTTTTTGGAGAATCGTCCGTAGAATCCTCGACACGCTACTGACGCCGCGGGCAGACAATTACTGCTGTAAGTCTTACAATCGTTGCCTCGAGAGGTCCAAAGCCTTGCTAGGCAACAGGTTTAGATGAGCGATAAAAAGTTAGTGACCACTAACCAACGTCGAGAGATTGCCCAGTTGTTGGAAGACGATCAGGCTTTCCTCGACTTTGTCATAAACGAAACCACAAACGACTCATGGCTCGGGGATGAAACCTGCCAAAGCATGATGAAAATCCTGTCCGCCGAAAGCGAGCAGGAGTTCTTTGCAGGGCTGTGCCACATGGGCTTTGAAATCTACACCGACTATCTCCTCGAGAAGCATGAGGATTATGTGAACTCGGCCCACGGGTCCATGCTTCATTGATGCAACCCTGTCCGGAAGATTACGTCCGGTGCTACACGCCCGAAGAATGGGATGACCTCCAGTTCCTGCTAGACGAAAACGACATAGCCTATGATTTAGCGCCCATGGGGGACGTTGAGTCTGCTCTTCAATTTACGTGGGAGCTTCTGTTCCTGTCCCCGTGGGAACTGGCCTACATCTCCATACCCATGACCGTCATAGCCTTCTACGTGCTGACTATCTACAGCGCCTTCAAATACATCCAACGCAAGTTTCGATAGAAAACCAAAACGCAACCCTTTCCGTTTTTCTATCATTTGACGTATGAGAGTAAAGCGTGGTAAGATGTTTTATGGCTACTGGGAGAAAGCTATGAAACTGACTTATCGAAAAGCCCTCAACAGGGGCTGGGAACCCGTGCTATACCACACGGATAACGGACAACGGACCGCGGCTATCTTGAAGCGAGGCCGCAAGTGGATGGAGATCATGTGGGCAGACGGTTCCAAGAAACGTGTGCAACTTGCCGAAGAACGATACATGCGTCCCATGACCAGTAAACGAGGATAAAACAATGGAAGCTACCGTACTGCTCAAAGTCCTTGAAGAAACCGACAGGCACACCCTGTCCTTTGACATGGATGATTTCGATTTCCTGTGGCACACCTTTTGCGGAGCAATTTACTGGGAACCAGAACAAGAAGGCCGCTTTGAAGCCGTAGAAGCCCTTTCAGCAAATATCGGCGACGAACCACCAACCACGCCTCAGAAAGGCTTTGGTATGTACTGGGTGGAGGAGAGGCTTAGTGCCCTGATTGCGTACAAGATCGCCCTCTCCGCGGGCTACAAAGTGTATCTGCTCTGGGACACGCGCTTGAACAACTGGTGTGTGCTCACGGACTTTGGGTCAGAAGTTTCGGACCGAGATTCTTAAACGGGCTATGTCGCATGGCTGATTTTAAAAAAGATCGTCATTTCAACCCTTACTCTGATGGGATGTGGGCTGGAAATAAATTTATAACGCGTCCTCAAAAGTATCGTCCGTTAAAACGCCGTAAACCACGCGTACTTAAACTTCCAGACTACTATGTCGATGAACTGGTTCGACTCAACAACGAATGCACCTACCCCTACGACACCCCCTGTCTGGAAAACTTTGAGCCCAGCAGAGACTTGATCTACAGCTACGGGGAACTGGTGGACTGCAACGATCCACGTAAATACGACACCCACGACAACCATGGCAGGTACATCCAACGCAAGCGTCTGTTTGAAGATGATGGTCTGAGGAAAAAACGGACAACGGGCCGTCCACATAAAAGAAAATACAAACGACCCGAAGAACTGAACATCAGACCGCGTATGCCCGAGCAGGCGCGGTGGATCAGGCGAAAAGAAGATGACGCCACGGAACACGGGCCACGGGGCATTGAGGCGGGCGTTATCAGGGCCACCAAAGAAAAGAGTCTGGAGCAGGTGCGCGAAGAACGGCTCTTGCTTCACAGGTCAGCGTCCGCGGCACAGAAGCGTTGGAAGGAACAACAGGTTGAAAAAAGAATGTGGGATAAGGACCAGCGGCTTAAAAAGCGGATGATTATCGAAGAGATGAAACGGCTGGTGGCCGAAAATGAAATAGCCGAAGCTCGGAAATACTACAAACTCTTAAAACGCCTTTCTATATAGAGTTTTCCCAGAGAAATAAAAAAAATAAAAAATAAAATTGAAAAATGGCGGTACAGGCGGTACGGCGGTACGGTGGCCTTGGAGCCCGCATAAAAGCTCACTTTTTGCTGTACCGGACCCGTACCACTGTCTACACCACTGTGATTTTCGGAGCTTAATCAAGCTTATTTCATATAGGGCTCTGAGTTTTGAAAAAAATATTTTTGTTTTTCTGTAGAAATACTATATAGATCGGGCTTTTTAAGCTAGGTTATCGCAACTTACTCGGATACGGAGGCCCCATGGCCAAGAACAGATACGCCAATGTTTTAGATACCAAGGCGGCGGCATTGCCCGAGGCAAAGCGCCAGCAGACGAACCGACCCCCTTTGGCGGAGAAACGGCTAAACAGGCGGCAGGAGTTATTTGTACGTGAGCTTGTAGCAAAAGATGGTCAGATCACCATGCGGGAAGCGGCCATCAACGCGGGCTATCCTGAAAAGTCTGCCCACGTTCGCGCTTCTGAGCTAACTAACCCCCGCATTTCTCCCCATGTGTGCAGAGCCATCCGAGAGTATCGGCAGGAGCTTGATCAGAAGTACGGCGTGGAATACCAGCGCCACTTGAGAGATCTGCAACTTATTCGGGATGCCGCCCTCGAGCAAGGCGCGTTCAGTGCGGCAGTGCAGGCTGAGTACCGCAGGGGTCAGGCGCAGGGTGACATCTACGTTAACAAGACAGAGATTCGTCACGGCACGATTGAGCAGATGAGCAAAGAAGAGGTCATGAAAGCTTTGAACGAACTAAAGCAAACCTACGCCCCTTTGACCCATGACGCGGGGGCAGAGGACGCTGGTAATCGAAAACGCGCTCGAGAGCGTTTAGCGGAGGAAACAGATGGACATACTGGACGGGAAGCCGAAGACGAAGAAACAGAGGGAGGCGAGCTTTTGGCAGTCTCTGAAGAAAGCGATGAGGGACAACTTTCCTGATTGGTCAGCCACACGCTTAGAATCCAGAGCCACCTTGGGTGTGCCGGATGTCCTGATCATGGACAGTCAGGGTAATTGGCACATGGTGGAATTGAAGACCACAGCCAACATGAGCGTGAAGATGTCTCCCCACCAAGTCGCCTTCCTGACCCAACACGCCAAGGGCAGTGTCTGGATAGCCGTCAAGCTGACCAGCGCCACAGGACATGAGGTGTTCCTCTACCGAGGCAACCGAGCAGTGGACGTATGGCAGGACGGATTGCGGGCTACACCGGATAAGCACTTTAGTTTCCCTGTTTCCTACAGAGAGGTCCTCACAAGTATTGCAAGTATGCGCTGACCCGCATATAGTGGCGGTGGGCAATGTTGCCCGCTATTTGGAGAAAACAATGAAAGCAGAATTGCTGACAAAAACGAACGAAGAATTGCTGACAAAAATGTTTCGGTGTCTGCTACAGAACAGCAAAAATCTGAGCGGCAATGAATATGCCTATGATGATGAAGTGGGCGACAGCGTATCTTTGAAGGACTGTGAAGCCATGCTTTTACGTTTGGAGGATAAGTCATGAGTCTGATCACATTGTGGACCGTGGAGTCTGGAGAAAAGTGCCGGTGGTTTGTTACCGAGAAAGCCGCGAGGCTCTATGCCCATGACACGTGGCAGAAGGAAGACGATGGTGTGCCTTTCATTGGCCACAAGGTCATCTGGGATGATCTCGAGCTGTGTGAGATTCTGAATCACATCGAGGGCTTCACTGAAGTGGGCGAGTCGCAGTTAGGGGCTTATCCACCAATTGATTTTAAGCGGCTCGTATGACTGACGCTGAAATTCAAGCCTTATTTCCTGACCATAGATATTCTTATGCGTTGCCCAAATCGTGGTCACTGGAATGCGCCCGTAAGGGCTTTAATGTGACAGGTCATTTTGTTTGGCTCTTCGACGATCCCGTTGGTAGACCAGCGCCCATCACAGAGCAAGGCGAAGTGATGCTCAGTAAACTTTGTCGAGATTTGAAATATGTCCAGCAAATCCGAGACCGTACTTTGAAGTGACAATAGCCGCCCACGGGCGGCTTTTTCATGCCTGTAGAAATTTTTAAAAAAGCTGTTGCCCCGCACCGCCCCGTATGCGATAGTGGCTATGCGGCAATCCTGCCGCGCTTGCTTTGGAGAGCAACTATGCAAAATTCAATTGAAAACTCAGACCAGACCCTGACCCGTTTGCTTCAACAGGTACAGGATCAAGCCGCCAGATCGCAGGACTTTCTGGCCCCGACGAATCAGCTTCAGCTTGTGACCGGTGATGCGGGTGACGGTAGCAAAGTCAGTCAGATCATCATGGAGCAGACGGGGGGTGCACCTACTCAAATCCTGTCCGCTAATGATGTGGCGTTTGATCAGATCAGCCAGCGGGCCGGTATTGATGTCCGGACTGCCCGCCGCCTTCAGCAGGATTACTCCACTGAATTCGATGGCCTGATCAATGCCATCTGGCAGAAAGAGCCAGCGGTGCGAATGATTCGTTCATTCCAGCACACTGATAACGCGGGCACGGCTCGAGCGTTTGTCAGCGATAAGTTTAAGACTTTCGACAATGTGCACCTGTTGAATTCGGCCCTGCCCGAGCTAATGGAAAGCGATGCCCAGTGGCAAGTGGTAAACGGCACTGTGACTGATAAGCGCCTGTACCTCCGACTGAAGTCAGCGGTTATTACCGGTGAGGGCGCGGCGGTGGGCGACATCATGGCGCTTGGTATTGGTATGTCTAACAGTGAAGTCGGGTGCGGTAGCGTTAACGTGTACCAAATGTTTTGGACGCTAGCCTGTTTAAACGGTATGCAAACCGAAAAGCGTACACGCAAGTCTCACATTACTGGCGCTCGAGGCGATGCTGATACGTGGGGTTTACTGACTGATGAGGCAAAGGATGCTGATAATCACGCGCTGGCGCTTCAGATGCGGGACGTGACCGCCGCATACGCTAGCCGTGAATCATTCGATGAAGTGTTGGAAAAGATAAAAACCGCGCATGATGACAAAGTCGAAGGCTCGCCACAATCGGCAGTTGAGGCCATGGGCAAAGTGCTGGCGCTGACCAAAAAAGATACCGCCAGTTTAATGGACGGCTTGCTGGCCACTATCGGGCAGTCCGGATATGCCGGTCAGCCGGTCACCCGTGCCACAATGGTAAACGCGGTCACGGCGGTAGCGCATACCGCGGACGCGGACAGTGTGGACGATTGGCAGAAGCTGGGCGGGCGCGTGTTGGACCTGCCCCGATCCGATTGGCAACGCGTGGCCATGGCCGCCTGATCTAACACTCCAAAGTGTGCCCCGCTCCGGCGGGGCTTTTTTTTGCCTGTTGTATGCGATAGTCTAAGCGGGCCGCGATGGGCGGTGACTTTGGAGAATACAAAAATGAGTGATCAACAAATTATTAATTTATTCGATAGAACCAACATTACCCTTGCCGAGCTATCCGCAAAATCGGGCCGTTCTGTGGCGGATCTTAAAAAGCTTTTGATGGGGGTGGACTAATGCAATTATTGGATACTCGGGGCGCGAACCCCAAACTGAAAAAAACGGGCAAGGCGGCCCCGTTCCGCTATGCGGGGCTATCGCTTTATCCGGATAACGTGCTTTGTGCCGGAGCAAAAGCGGCGGGATGCATGGACTGGTGCTTAGTAAATGAGGGCCGCGGGCGGTTCGATAACGTGCGAGAGGCGCGCCAGCGTAAGGCGGCATACTTGCATAATGATCGGGCGGGGTTTCTCGAGCAATTGCACCGTGAGCTAACAAACTTTACAAAGCTTTGTGAGCGCACCGGCGAGCGTGGCGCGGTCCGGCTTAATGTTGTTTCAGATGTTAAATGGGAACGGTACGGCATACCGCAAGCGCACCCCGAGCTTTTATTTGTGGACTATTCAAAGCAAGCGGTCCGGCTTGGGAAAACCCCCGATAACTACAAGCTCATTTTCAGCTATAGCGGGCGGCCCCAATACCGAAACCAAAACCGGCGCGCTTTCCAAACTGACGCCCCCGTGGCGGTAGTTTTTCGGGGCGGGTTTCCGCGGATGTTCCGCGGGCGGCCCGTTATCGATGGGGATCGCGACGATATCGCCAACGCGTTTGCCACTGGTCAAATTGTCGGGCTAACCCCAAAAGGATCGGCCCGTTACGATCGGTCCGGCTTTGTAGTGGATAACCCCGATTTGATAGGGGCCGCGTCATGATTAAGCGGGATCAATGGCGAGTGAAGGCGGCGCGCTATTTGCGCTGGCATCGGGCGGCGATGCGTTCACGATTTCCCGAGAGCAATCCGGATTGGTTCCGAATGTATCAGGAGGCGCGACACTATGCCGACTACTGGCAACGCCACGGGGAGCAAGCCCGCGCCCCTAGTTGGTATCACCCTGAGTGACATTTGACCCCGCCTCGAGCGGGGTTTTTTTTGTCCGCGGGGTATGCGACACTAGCTGTGTCGTAATTTTGCGGCTTTCATTTTGGAGAATAGAACCATGATACGAATTGATTTGAGCCAAGATCAGGAAGTAGAAGTCACAGCGACTTTTGAGGTATGCGACGAAGTGCCCGATTATATTAGGGCCGATAATGCCGAAGATATTCTTGAGTTGATGGATAACAGCAATATCACCGTGGCCGAAGTTATCGAAGCCGCCGTATTTAATGGAATTGATGTGCCCGAAGCGCACACCGTTACTTTTGACCGGGTAATGGCGTTTCTCGATGGCCGCGGGGCCGAGGGCGATCAATACATCAAAATTATCGGTAGCGCGCTGGTCGGTTTGCGCTTGGATCTCGAGAACACTGAGCGAGCAAATATTCAGTTGCGGGAGACCATCGATAGAATGTCCGCGGCTGATCAGAAAACCGCCTAAGCAATTCCGGCTTTTACCTACCCCGCCACGGCGGGGTTTTTTTTGTCCGGCGTTTATCGCATACTAGGCGGGCCGCAATGTCGCGGCGACACTTTGGAGACAGACATATGTCTAACAATTTTCAAAACGAGCTTGAGACGGTAGGCGTAGCGAAGACCCGCGTATGGGAATTGGCCACTGCCGCCGATCGAATCCACACTGCAGTGTGCGCGCTGGATATCCAGAACCGAAAGGTACTGGCAAAGCATTACCCCGCATTCCTGCAAGTCGCGGAAGAATTCGCGAAGTTTGACGAAACCCTACTGGCGGAGATGGGCGTAAAGTTCAAGCGCGCCAAGGGTGGCAAGGCATGATCCGGATCGCACCGATCGAACAGGTTTACGGGAGCATGATGGTTTGGTTCTGCGTGAAGCGCCTACGGGACTTTGATCAGTCGAAAGGGCTGACTGATGAGTCCGAGTATCTTGTCTGCAAAACCGCGAACGCGGAGCCGCTGATCTATCGAGCGGTGAATGGCAGGTTGAAGCCCACGGGGGACACGTTCGTCCGCTGGGGGATCTCGGATGATCTCGAGTGCGATCTGATCCGCATACCCGCCCGCCGCTGACCAGTAGCGGCCACCACTGGACCCCGCCTCGGCGGGGTTTTTTTTGCCTGCCGTTTGCGACAGTTTTTGGTTTCTGGCACGGCTACCCGTTCGGCAGCGCCTCCCCTGGAGGAACACCCCCGCCAGATCAATGCCTAGGCCATTTTTTTGGGCCGAGTTTTCACAAAGCCCCAAAACGCCCCCTCGAATCTACTTTAACTTGCACCGGTAACAACGGGCGCGGGGTCCGCGCCCCGAGCGCCGTCCAAAACGTACCGCGGGCCGCGCCCCGCGGACCGGACACGCGGCGGGACGATAACCGGACACGCGGCGGCGCGTCATGACGATGGCAACGGGCCGCTGGCACGTCTAACTGTCTTAAATACACGTTTAAGGCACTTCTGATTTCAGCGGGACCCAGACTCGGATCGCGTCACCGCGCCGCCGCCGAGGTTAGTGAGCACTTACTTCACGCAACGCCGCCACGTCTCGCGGTAGACAGTGCAAACCTAGATTTTTCACGAACAATGAAGTGAGAAAACCATATGAATTTTTTAGAAAAAACCCGTAAGCCCCGAGCCGAGGTCCCTGAAACGTGCTACGGTTCAAAAAAAACGTGTATAGGAGTCCCAGAGCCTCAAAAATTTTGCAAAAAATTGAGAGCTACCGGATCGCATATATGTTTATAATTGAAGTGAGTACTTACTAACCCCGAGAGCTAGTGTTTATGCGGAATGATGGTTCTAGTTTTGAGTCCTTAGAGGAAGCGGAAGAGAAGATTCTGAAGCTTGAATACCGGCTGGCGCAGATTGAGCAGGTTGAGTCTTGTCAGACGGACTATTTGAGCTTTGTCCGGACGATGTGGCCCGAGTTTATTGCGGGTCGGCACCACAAGATCATGGCGGAAAAGCTTGAGCGGGTGGCCAGTGGGGAGTTGAAACGGTTGATTATCAATATGCCGCCGCGTCACACCAAGTCAGAGTTTGCGAGTTTCCTGTTCCCGGCTTGGATGATTGGTAAAAACCCGGCGATGAAGATTATTCAGGCTACGCACACCACGGAGCTTGCGGTCAACTTTGGCCGGAAGATCAAAAATCTGCTGGAGAGGGATGATTATCTGGAGATTTTCCCGGATGCGGCGCTTTCTGCCGACTCGAAGGCGTCCGGTAGGTGGGACACGGCCCGTGGTGGTATGTATTACGGCGTAGGTGTGGGGTCAAACTTGGCGGGACGTGGTGGTGATTTGATCATTATTGACGATCCGCACTCTGAGCAGACGGCGATGTCACTGAGTGGCTTTGATGACGCGTGGGATTGGTACACGGGCGGACCTCGACAGCGTTTGCAACCGGGCGGGGCCATCATTGTGGTGATGACTAGGTGGTCAGAGAAAGATTTGACGGGTCAATTGATCCGGGCACAGGGTCGGGACGAGTTAGCGGACAACTGGGAGGTCATTGAGTTCCCGATGGAGATGCCTTCGGGACAACCTTTGTGGCCTGAGTTCTGGTCATTTGAGGAAATGCAGGCGGTAAAGGGATCAATTCCGTTGCCGAAGTGGAATGCCCAGTACCAGCAGAACCCTACGGGTGATGAGAACGCGATTATCAAGCGCGAGTGGTGGAATGTGTGGGATAAACAGCAGATTCCGCAGTTGCAGTACGTGATTCAGAGCTATGACACGGCTTTTTCCAAGAATACGCGGGCGGATTACAGTGCCATTACGACTTGGGGCGTGTTTTATCCTGAAGAGGGGACGGTTGCGGGTCTTATTTTGCTTGATGCTAAGAAGGGGCGCTGGGATTTCCCTGAATTGAAGCAAGTTGCGATGGAATCCTACAAATTTTGGGAGCCTGAGACGGTAATTATTGAAGCGAAGGCGAGTGGTATGCCTTTGACCCACGAACTACGGAATATGGGCATCCCTGTGGTAAACTTTACGCCGAGTCGCGGTAACGATAAGGTATCGCGGGTACACAGTGTCTCTCCGCTTTTTGAAAGCGGTATGATTTGGGCACCGGATGAGACTTGGGCGCACGATGTAATAGAAGAGTGTGCGGCGTTCCCTAATGGGGAGTATGATGACTTGGTAGACAGCACCACGCAGGCGTTGATGCGATACCGACAGGGTAACTTTGTTCAGTTGCCATCAGACTATTGGGAAGATGAGAGTGCAAATCTTCGGCCAATGCAATATTACGGGTAGATCTTATGGGAAATAAAATGTTGATGTCCGGCATTGGTTCATATGCCCCTCAGTACATGAACACCGGGGGTGGAGTACCGCTTGTTGGCGGCTCAAACCCCGCCGGATTTAATTTATCCGGAGCTTTTAGTTACGACGCTTTAACGGAAGAACAAAAACAACAAATGGCCAATATGGGCGTTGGTTACAACGTAACGGGAGCAGGACCAACGGGCACCGGAAAAGGTGGACAAGGTGGCCCTCAAGGGGCCAATGCCGGACAAGCTAAGACGCCGTTGCCCTCTTATTTGTATTTTGACGGCAACATGGTTGTACCTTATCGCGAAACCAATAACCGTCAGATGATAGACACACTACGTCTTTTGGGTCTGGTAAGCGATGAAGACTACGCGTGGTTTAGCAATCACTTTGCAAACGAAAGCGGAGATGCCACGTGGCTCAATGCTTACTTTAATCGTCCGGATGAAAACTTTCAGCGAGAACGGTTTTTTGAACGCACAGAGTTTGATCCCGAGACAGACGCGAGATGGAACCGGATATTTGATTCGATAGATTCTGCCAGCAAAACGGGCGGATTTGCGACAGACGATAACTTTTTGATGCAGTATACCGACCAAGGGATTCGCTCTACTTTTGGCGCGGTTCGTCCCACGGGCGGTACGCCAAGATCGCCTTTCTTTACTACGAGTGATGTGCTGGTTGATTCTTCGGAACAACCTAACCTTTACACTTACAATGAAGGTCAGTTTGATCCCATGACCCAACCGGGTCCGGTTAATCCATACCTGACTCCGGCGTCTGATCTGGCTTACCCTTATGTTCCGCCCGCTGGCCCAACACCCCCCTTGATTGCTACGACGGCTGACGCACAGCCGGTTAATTTGGCTGATACACAGGGCCGTGGAAATGTTTATACGTCCACGTCTCAACCACAGCCCCAAACAACCTATACGACTACTACTCCCGCCACCACAACTACGGCTCCTCCACCTACGCCTTTTGTTGACGAAAATCTTATGGAGATGGATGACGAGCTAAAAAATGTTTATGACGTTATTAAATTTGTTATTGAAAATAGAAGAGAGGGCGTGGGTTTTCTCCCCTCTACTGTTATGCCCGCTAACGTATTAACAAACAAGGAAGCCAACCAAATTTTAAGTGCTTACGATGCGGCAGGGCGAGACAACAACATACTTTCAAGTCTGATTGCTGGGGATGTTAGCGGACAGGGCAATGTTGATGTAGACCCCGGCGATGTGGCTTACCAGCAAGGGATTACTGTTAAGGCCTCAGATTTCCTACCTACCGGTCCGACAGGATTAACCACTACGCAAGCCGCAATTAAAGCCATGGAAGAGCGTAAAGCGGCAGAAGCGGCGGAGGCGGCAAAAGCGGCGTCGGATGCGGCGGCGAAAGAAGCTTCAGTTCAATCAACAACTGGTCAGTTTGCCATGGGCGGAATCGTGGATTTGACCGGCGGTATGGACATGTCGATGACCGGCCAAGGGTTGGAGACTTTTCTAAACCCAGAACGATCTAAAGCGACCCTTCGCCGTAACCTCGCGAAAACCGCACCACGGCCCACGATGCAAATGGGCATCATGCCTACGGTTAGATAATGGCTGAAAAAGAATATCTTTATGGCGTAGGCCCGGAAGGTTCTGGCATTGGACAGTTACTTAGCCCTTTACTGCCTGTTCGCCGGGAAGTCATAGAACCGTATCAAGAAACTTTTTCAGAATCTTACGTTGGTCCCGATGGACAAATATATGTAGATAGAACGGCAACACCCGGTCAGTATGGCGAGCCGGAGTTTGCCGCCCCTCAAGCAATTTCGGTGTTATCTGAAGTTCCGGGCATGATTGCAGAAGGTATTGCATCTTTGCCCGAGACTCTTCAAAACATGGATATTCCGCAGGCCGTTGAGCAGTTTAAACGCAGGGCATTAATCTCATCACAAGCCGCCTTGGAGGGTAAAGAGAAAGTATATGACCCCCAAACAGGAACTCTTGTAGATTCGTCAGAAGCTCTTTTAGGCGCACCAATGCTCAATGCCCCCGGAACAGCCATAAGTATTGCCCAAGCGGGCGATGCAGGTGGCACGGTGCTTGGGATAATGGGCGGCACACGTGCAAAAAGTGGCAAGAAAACGAAGCGACAAGTAGATAAATTGCAAAAAAAAGGACTTGAGGAACAAGACCTTTGGGACGCGCAAAGCGGCCAGAAACACAAAGGTTATTACGGGGAATCCGATGGTTTGTTTCGTTTTGAAATAGACACCTCTGATGCCAAGTTTGCTTCAGACACCCTAGATTTAAAGCCGTATACAGGCACAAATCTTGAAGACGTGATGGATTTTCCAGAGTTGTATGAAGAATATCCCGATCTTAGAAAGCTGAAAATAACTAGATTAACGCCCGAAATGAATAACAATAAATCGGTGTATTTGAAGGCTGATTACAACGAAGCTGGCGATGCTATTAGACTTGGCGTTGATCCTGAAATGGGTTTGGATAAACCGACTTTGGCGGCTTTATTGCATGAAGTGCAACATGCTGTGCAAGGAAGAGAGGGGTTTGAGCGAGGAGCTTCTAGTACATTTTTGTACCCCAGCCTTGATAACGCTCAGACAGCTTTTGACGAAGAGAAAAGAAATTTAATAGACAACGCGACAGTAGAACTTAGGCAAAAACTTTCTCAAGAAGCACAATCAATACTTCCTTTTAAACCTATCAACCAAGTGCTTGTTGTTGAGGGGCTTGGGCTTGATGTAAGTGACATTAGAAAAATAGCAGAGTTTTCAAAATACAGTCCAGAGCAAAGAGAATTGGCTCTAGACGCTTTGGCAGAAAAATACAAAGGCAGAACAAATACTCGTGGTAATGAGTACACCCGTGGAAGTATGGAAACAGCCGTTAATGACGTTCAAAAGACTATCAAGCAATTTGGTGACGTAGACAAAATGTTAGCGGTAAGGGGGGCCATTGAGGAATTTTTACCCCGTTTTTATAGCATTGAAAAAGGTGTTCGCGATATTGCTGAAATGTCTATGGAAAGTGGTAAAGCTTATTTAAAAGTTCCGGGTGAGGTTGAATCTCGTACAGTAGAATCTACTTATCTGGAACAAAAAGGTGCGGGCAGAGACATTTACCCCACCTTACGAACAGAGCAGGCCAATCCGGAAAGAGCCCTTGACCCCGGCCAGTATATTTACCCAATAGGAGAAGACACTCGTTCCCGCGGGGTGCCTCCACCTTCAAACCAATCATCTGTTAAAGACAAAGCAATAGCGGGATCTTTGGGGGCGGCGGCAACATTAGGTGCGGGAGCAACGGCTTCAAAGATACGAGAGGAAGAGGAAGAGCCCACTCGTCGTAGGTTGACGGAAGAGGAAATGCGGGCACGGCGTATACCTTTGGAGGCCGCTATGGGCGGCGGTGTGGGTTCTATGGCCCCCGTAGCACGGAACATGTTCCAAGGGTATGATATACGACGCGGCGTGGGCGCATTTGCCCCATACACTAGGAGAGCCTGATGGCCAATGGTGACGATAAAGCACAGCTATCCTCGTTGATGGATAGCACGGCCCCTCTTTCTGAATTAGAAGATTCCGATCTTGAGTTGGACATTGAGGTAGCCGCACCCGGTACTTTTGTAGGTAAAGTCAACGAAGTTTTGCCAGAGGGCATAGAGATTGAGGCCGAAGAAGATGGTGGAGTTATTGTCGATTTTGATCCTATGGCCATGGTTGGCCTTGATGACGGCGATTTCTATCGCAACTTGGCAGAGGAGTTGGACGATAGAGAGCTTGGCCGCCTATCTTCAGAGCTTCTAGGCGAGTTTGATGCCAACAAATCATCTCGTTCCGAGTGGGAAGACGCGTATTCCAAGGGCTTGGAGCTTTTGGGATATAACTATGAAGAGCGCACAATGCCCTTCAGAGGGGCTACCGGCGTAACGCACCCTTTGCTTGCAGAAGCGGCCACACAGTTTCAGGCACAGGCTTTTAACGAGCTTTTGCCGCCATCCGGTCCTGTCCGCACTCAGATTATTGGTGAGAAAACGCGGGAAAACGAGGCACAGGCGTTTCGTGTAAAAGAGTTTATGAACTACTACATCACCAATGTGATGGAGGAGTACACGCCTGAGTTTGATCAGATGTTGTTTTACCTGCCACTGGCCGGTTCTACTTTCAAGAAAGTTTACTATGACGAGGCGATAGATCGCGCTGTCAGCAAGTTTGTCCCGGCAGAGGACATTGTGGTGCCGTACGGCGCCAGTGATTTAGATTCTTGTGAAAACATCACTCAGGTTGTGAAGATGACATTGAATGATCTGCGTATTCGGCAGGTCATGGGTTTTTACAGGGACATTCCCGTTATTCCGGCGCAAGGCGCAGAGGACGAGATTACGGGGGAGATCAATAAACTGGACGGGGTAGAGCCCAGTAATCTGGATTATGACTGCACTTTGCTTGAGTGCCATGTCAATCTGGACCTAGAAGGTTTTGAAGACACGGGGGAAGATGGCGAGCCAACGGGCATCAAAGTTCCGTATATCGTCACGATAAGCGAAGATAGCGGACAAGTTTTGTCTATTCGACGCAATTTCAAAGAAGAAAGCGACGTAAAGAAAAAGATCCAGTATTTCGTGCATTACAAGTTTTTGCCCGGTTTTGGGTTTTATGGCCTTGGCCTGATCCACACCATTGGGGGCTTGTCTCGCACAGCCACTGCGGCCTTACGTCAGTTGATTGATGCGGGTACGTTGTCAAATCTACCGGCAGGCTTCAAGGCCCGCGGCCTACGGGTCAGGGACGATGAGGAGCCGCTACAGCCCGGTGAGTTCAGGGACGTAGATGCGCCCGGCGGGGCTATCAGAGACTCTCTCATGCCGTTGCCCTTCAAGGGTCCGGACACCACGTTATTCCAGCTTTTGGGCTTTGTGGTGGATGCGGGTCGTCGGTTCGCGACGATTACGGACATGAAGGTGGGCGACGGTAACCAGCAGGCGGCTGTCGGCACGACGGTAGCGTTGTTGGAACAGGGCTCACGGGTCATGAGTGCGGTGCATAAGCGTCTGCACTATGGGATGCGTCAGGAGTTCAAGCTTCTTGCGCGGGTGATGTCTGAGTATTTACCGCAGGAGTACCCCTATGCGGTGATGGGCGGTGATCGTGCGATCATGCAACGGGACTTTGATGATCGGATAGACGTGGTTCCGGTATCAAATCCCAACTCTTTCTCGCAGGCACAGCGTATTTCACTGGCGCAAGCCCAGCTACAGATGGCTATGCAGGCCCCGCAAATACACGATTTGCATGAAGCCTATCGTCGTATGTACGAGGCTTTGGGGGTCAATGACGTAGACAAGATATTGATAGCGCCGTCCTCAGACGATCCGATACCGAAAGACCCTGCTCAAGAAAATATTGACGCCTTGGATAGCGTACAACTCAAGGTGTTTGAAGGTCAGGATCACGATGCTCACATTATGACGCACCTGACATTCGGCACTTCTGGGACGCTACAGGCCTTGCCACAGTCTGCTATTTCGTTGCAAAAGCACGTAATGGAACACGTTAAGGTTAAGAGCCAAGAGATTGCTACGGCACAACTTTTACAGCAAACAGGTGGTCAACCTTTGAATGCGGATATGGAGCTTGAGCTAGAAGCCATGGTCGCTCAAATCAATGCACAAGAGTTTGCCAAGCTGAAACAGCTTACGGCACAGATTACGGGCCAGAATCAAGGTGACCCGCTGGTGCAACTCAAGCAACAGGAGCTTCAGTTGGATGCTCAGAAGCAACAGGCCGATTTGCAGATGGATCAGGCAGAGTTGCAAATGGACCAACAGCGTATGTCCAACAAGCAGACGGAGTTCCAGCAACGGCTTGCTAGTCAAGAAAGACAGACGCAGGCTAGGATTGATGCGGCTTTACAACGTGAATTGTTAAAACGAGGTAATTGATATGAAAGTTAAGGTAGATGGCGCACCGCCCAAGAACCCCCCAAACCCTGTAGCCAAGGCCGATATCCAAGGTCAAGGCTCTATTCCTTACGCTGTAGCAAAGGAAGAAAAGACTCCGGATATTACGTTTGCCAAGGTAACTACAGGCAAAAAGCGTGGTATGGGGGCGGCTTTACGTGGCTCACGCTTCACTAACGCTTAATTTAGGGGGTTTTGATGCTACAGGCACTGATAGGTCCCGTTACCGGTTTACTGGACAAGTTCATACCGGATGCTGACGAAAAGGCGAAGCTTGCACATGAAATTGCAACAATGTCAGAGCGTCATGCTCAAGAGCTTGCACAAGGTCAGATTGAAATTAATAAAGCTGAAGCGGCACATAGATCTATGTTTGTCGCGGGCTGGCGACCATTTGTTGGGTGGACTTGCGGTGTTGCTCTGGCTTGGCACTTTGTCGGCCAGCCTATTGCTGTTTTTGTCATCACATTTGCTGGTGTGGAAGCCCCTCCGTTACCTGTGTTTGAAATGGAGAGCCTTCTTACAGTTTTGCTTGGGATGTTGGGCCTCGGTGGTCTACGGACCTTTGAGAAGACTAAACAAGTAGCTCGCGAAAAATGACGCCAGAACAGCTTAACGCGTGGCGCATCATTCCACGGGTACTAATGTTTGCCATGATTGGGATGACATACCGGACAGTTGAGTGGTTTATGTCTCTACCCGACCCAAACCCAGAGCAAGCGGCATTGGTCAGTGTTATGACCGGTGCGCTAACAGGCGCGTTTGGGTTGTTTTTGGGCAAGAAAGAGTGATCTACAAATACTTCAAAGAAGAAGAATTTGCTTGTAAGGAAACGGGCGAAAACAAAATAGTTTCAGATTTTATTACACGTTTGGACGAGCTTCGCGAAGCGTGTGATTTTCCTTTCCATATTACTTCTGGTTACCGTTCCCCAAAGCACTCTATTGAAAAGGCCAAGATAAAGCCCGGCACCCACGCACAGGGCATTGCGGCGGATATTCATGCAGATAATGGGATTGAACGCAGGAAAATCGTAGAAGAAGCGTTAAAGTTGGGGTTTGGTGGCATAGGTGTTGCAAAGACGTTTGTTCACGTCGATATCCGCACCACTGGACCTGTCATGTGGACATATTAGTTGCTCCTTTTAGACTGTCGTGGTATATAGATAAGACTTTCTGAGATGGAGCGCATGTGGACTCATTATACTTAGTACAGTTTGTTCAAAAGTCTATAAAGGACAGGCGCGTACAAGTCTTAGAATTGTTGGAAAACAACGGCGTAAAGTCGATGGAGCAGTATCAAAACCTTATGGGTGAGCTATCGGCTTTGAATTATGTAGCACAGGAACTCTCGGGCCTGCTAGAAAAACAGGAGCAACTAAATGACTGATCTAGCTGAAGAAATTGACCTAGACGCCGCCGCAGAAGGCGTCAAATCCCTTTACAAAGCTCCACAGCCCAAGGTACTCGACCCCGAGGCCATGGACAAAAGTCTTTTGGAGCGTATGCCACAGCCTACTGGCTGGCGCATGTTAATCCTCCCATACCGCGGCAAAGAAACGACTGAAGGCGGTATTTATATCCCCAACCAAGTCTTGAACGACACTCAGCTTCAGACCGTTGTGGGATATGTCGTTAAACAAGGCCCTCTTTGTTATAAGGATGCTGAAAAGTTCCCTGACGGGCCGTGGTGCACCGAAAAACAGTGGGTAATCTTTGCTCGTTATGCTGGTTCTCGGTTCCGTATTGACGGCGGAGAGTGCAGGATTTTGAACGACGACGAGATCCTAGCAACAATTGACGATCCAGAAGACATTCTTAGTTTGTAAAGGAGAAGTACCATGGGAGAGCCTGCCGAAGAACCTCAATTTGAATTAGATGTGGGAGATGCTGAAGCCACAGAGGTAGAGATTGAGCAACCTGAAGAAGATGTTCCACGTGGAACAATTGCTTCGGAAGAACCTGAGATTGAAATAGAGCAAGAGGCTTCGTCTGACGATGAGATCGCAGAGTACAGCGAATCTGTACAGAAGCGTATTAATCGTCTGACTAAAAAAATGCGCGAAGCCGAGCGTCGTGAAGAAGAGGCTGTGAAGTTTGCACAAAATGTGCAGGCTGAATCAGAGCAGATTAAACAAAGGATGCAGAACCTAGATCAAGGTTTTATGACCGAATACGGTCAGCGCATTCAACTTCAACAACAGCAGGCTGAAGCGGCTCTTAAACGCGCTGTTGAGCTAGGTGATGCGGAAGGGACTGTAGTTGCTCAGAAAGAACTGACGGATATTAGTATTGCGGCTAATCAATATGCTCAGGCTCAGAGACGCGCTGAAGCTAACCAGCAGGTTCCGCAACAGCAGGTTCCGCAATCCGCGCCGCAACAGCAGGCTCCGCAACAGGCCCAAAGGCCTGACCCTAAAGCCGAACAGTGGGCCGAAAAGAACTCTTGGTTTGGAAACGATGAGGCGATGACCTTTGCCGCCTTCGGAATTCACAAAAAGTTAATAGAAGAAGAAGGGTTTGACCCGCAAGGGGATGACTACTACAATGAATTGGACTCTAGAATTAAGCGGGAGTTCCCGCATAAATTTGGAGAGGAGCAATCCACTGGCCGCAAGCCCGCTCAGAATGTTGCCGGTGTCTCACGCTCCACCAAAACTGGGCGCAGTGGTAAAAGGGTCAAACTCTCCCCGACCCAAGTAACAATTGCTAAAAAGTTGGGAGTGCCGCTTGAAGAATACGCGAAATACGTAAAGGAGTAAGAAGATGACCGCAGAGAAGAAAGGCTTTGAGGGTATTGATCGCTCCTCACGTGAAACAGCGTCAAGGGAGAAACAGGGACGGCGTAAGCCTTGGACTCCCCCGTCTATGTTAGACGCCCCACCCGCACCAGAGGGCTTTAAACATCGTTGGATACGCGCCGAAGTAAGGGGTTTTGACGACACCAAAAATATTTCGGCAAGGTTGCGAGAAGGCTATGAGCTTGTTCGCCAAGACGAGTATCCAGATTTTGAGTCTCCGGTAATTGATTCGGGTAAATATGAGGGTGTGTTTGGTGTTGGCGGATTGATGCTCGCTCGTATACCGATAGAAACAGTTCAGGAACGCGCTGAGTATTTTTCTCAACGTAACGCGGACCAAATTGAAGCTGTTGAAAGCGATATGATGCGAGAAAACGCTCATCCAACAATGACAATCGGCAAACCCGAGCGTCAGAGTCGTGTAACTTTTGGCGGCCCCAAGAAATAGGGCCGCACAGCATGAGGAACTAAATTATGGCAAATCAAGAAACTGCCTTTGGTCTTCGTCCTGTTGGTCTTGTAGGAAGCGGTGCTAACACCACCGGCGTTACTCAGTATGAAATTGCTAGTAACAACTCTAATGCTATTTTTAATGGAAGCATTTGTGTTCCCACTGCCGCAGGCGTTATTGACCAAGCTGGAGCTACCAATGGCGGCACCACACAAGCCCTTGGTGTTCTAGTAGGGGTTGAATATCAAGACGCCACACAAAAGAAACCTGTGTTTCTTAATTATTGGCCCGGATCAGGAAGCGTATCTGTAGATACCAACTTCCCTGTAAAGGCTCTTGTGGCTGATAACCCTGATCAACTGTTCGTCGTTGCGGCGGATGCCACCCTCACTGACCGAGCTACTGCATTAGCGGCTGTTTTTGCTAACGCAAGTCTGGGAACGTCTGCTCGTACCGGTTCTACCGATACAGGTAAGTCAAACTCTCAACTTGGCGTAAGTACGATTGCTGTTACTGCAACGCTACCTTTGCGTATTGTAGGTTTGGTTGACGATGATGCTAACAATGATTATTCGTCTGCAGGGGCACATCTGCTTGTTCGATTGAACGCTCATTTCAACGCTGGCACACGTGGTTTTGCTTCACAAACCACTGCCGACTCAACCGGCATTTAAGGGGGATTAAGTAATGGCTATTTCTCGCGCACAGTTGGCGAAGGAACTTGAGCCGGGGCTTAACGCTCTTTTTGGCCTTGAGTATGATCGCTACGAACAGGAACACGCGGAAGTTTTTGAAGAAGAAACTTCTGATCGTGCTTTCGAAGAAGAAGTAATGCTGTCTGGCTTCGGCACTGCGCCGGTTAAGTCAGAGGGTGGTGCCATCTCGTTTGATGACGCGCAGGAAACATTTACTGCACGTTATACTCACGAAACGATTGCACTGGCGTTTTCAATCACCGAAGAGGCGATTGAAGACAACCTGTATGACCGCCTTGCTTCTCGTTACACCCGTGCTTTGGCACGATCCATGTCCCAGACCAAGCAGATTAAGGCCGCTTCAATTCTGAACAACGCCTTTAGCACCGGTTCTCCTGTTGGAGATGGTGCCGCTCTCTGCTCTTCCGCTCACCCGTCCCTTTCAGGGAACCAGCGTAACTTGCTGTCAACCGCCGCAGACCTCAACGAGACTTCTCTTGAGCAGATGCTGATTGACATTGCCGGTTTCACGGATGAGCGTGGTCTGAAGATCGCGGTACGTGGCATGAAGATGATTATTCCGAAAGAACTGCAATTTATTGCAGAGCGGGTAATCAACTCTAACCTGCGTCCGGGAACTGCGGACAATGACCTCAACGCAACCAAGTCTATGGGAATGCTCCCAGATGGCGCGGTAGTTAACCATTTCTTGACCGACACAGATGCGTTTTTCATTAAGACTGACGCACCTAACGGCTTCAAGATGTTTAACAGAAGCCCCATCAAGACTGCAATGGAAGGTGACTTTGATACTGGCAACATGCGCTTCAAGGCGCGTGAGCGTTACAGTTTCGGTGTTTCCGATTGGCGTTGTGTCTTCGGCACACCGGGTGCCTAAAAACAGAGCCGCCTTCGGGCGGCTTTTTTTGTTCCACGTGGAACATTTATGTTAATATAAATTTTTCCTGACAGCCCCATACTGAGGCTGACACTGGCCACGACAGGAGAACCTCATGGCTAATACTACGTTTAACGGTCCCGTCCGTTCTGAAAACGGGTTCCAAGACATCACCAAAAATTCCACGACAGGCGCTATTACCAGCACCATGACGTTGCAGACCTATGAGGCCACGATTACCGTAGCCAATGGGGACACGACAGGTAAAGAGACTGCGGTTGGAATTCCCGTCAACTTTATCCCTATGGGCGTTACCGTAGCGGTCACCACAGCTTCCACAAACGCTGTAAGCCTCAACGACATTGGTACTGACGCAGACACCGATGGTTATGTCGATGGCATCTCTGCCGCGTTGAACACAACCGGATTCAAAGGATTCTTTGGTTGCAACGGCGTGTTGGGCATGTCTGGTTTTACCACTGGCGCAAGCGGTCTGGTTGGCGATGAAGTCGAGCTTGTAGTTTCTGGCGACCCCGGAAGCGACACAGTGATTGTGCTCAAGTTCTTCGGCATCTCTAGTACTTCTGACGCATCATAACGGGAGGTCACCATGGCCAATTCAGACGTAAGATCAAAACGTCTGACCGGAACAGGCTCTGCTGGTGTAGGGCCTGCTCGTATTCGTCAGATTCAGGTTTTTTCCACTTCTGGTACTCCAAGACTAACCATCACCAATGCTAGTGGAGGTAGCACAGTACTGGATTTGGATTTTTCTGCGAGCGAAACGCACTCGGTCAACATTCCCGATGAGGGGATTAAAGTGTCTGACATTTTTGTCAGTGTCTTAACTAACATTACGGCAATCACGGTATTTTTTAGCTGATGGCGACCACCGAAGATGTAAAAAGGCTCCCCTCCGGTCGTTTAAGCTACCGAGGGGAAACTTTTTCGGGCTATAACAAGCCCAAGAAAACACCCGGAAAGTCTAAAAAAAGTGCGGTTTTAGCTAAAAAAGGCAAGGAAATAAAACTTGTTCGTTTTGGCGATCCGAATATGTCGATTAAAAAATCACAGCCGGGCCGCAGAAGTAATTTTAGAGCGCGTCACAATTGTGACACAGCAAAGGATAAATTTTCGGCGCGTTATTGGTCTTGTAAGGCTTGGTAGTCATGGATGTTAAAGAGGCATTGGCCGGACAAGGCTTGACTGCGCGTTTGGAAAAACATGAAGCGGAGTGTGCGCTTCGTTATGCTCGTATTGAAGAAAGGCTTGATGATCAAAAACACTCTTTACGTCGATTAGATATAAAAATTTGGGGTTTAGCTGTTTTAATTATAAGCGCCCCTATTTTTAGTAAGATGATAGGATGATGTTATGGGTATGGGAGTTTCCGGCTCAAGGGTAAGAACAGGGCCAAAAAAAGCAAAAGTTCAAGTCACCTACATGCGTAAAGGTGGTGCGGCGTCCAGTAAGAGTAAAGGCAGTAAAATTTGCCCTGAAGGTAAGGCGTGGGCAAAGCGTACTTTTGACACATACCCCTCGGCCTACGCTAATTTAGCCGCTAGTAAATATTGCAAAGACCCTAATTACGCTAAGAAATCCAAAGGCGGCAAAAGGAAAGGCCGCTAATGGGTGAGCTTAAAAATTGGCTGGATCAAGATTGGGTCCGCATCGACAGCAGTGGAAACATTGTTGGAGAGTGCGGAACATCAAAGAACAAAAAGCGTCCAGACCGTTGTTTGCCTCGTTCTAAAGCCAATAGCTTGAGCAAATCAGAACGTGCCGCCACGGCGCGTAAAAAGAAACGTGAGGGTTCAAAAGGTAAGCAGGTCGTGTCTAACACTAAGGCCGCTAAAGTCCGTAAAGCCGCCAAGGGTGGAGAAATACGTAAGAATCACCGGGGTTGTGGTGCGGTGATGTCTGACCGTAGAAAGAAGACTAGGTATGACTAGTCATGGACCTAGAACAAAAAGTCATTG
>VMHT01123540.1_pt1 | contig 56804 bp, 66 predicted proteins | sample 4693611 | NCBI WGS metagenome assembly VMHT01 (sample SAMN12280063, study PRJNA550983) | marine metagenome | isolation source: seawater sampled from same location over 5 years 0.02-0.2 micron viral filtrate | place: USA: collected off the coast of southern California halfway between the port... ... | reverse complement strand
TTCTTCGAGTTCAACATCCTCTTCTAACTCTTCAGCTAATTTAGCTGAGAGCATGTTTTTAATTTTAGAGTCGAAAGCTTCTTCTAATGCCATTTTAGCATTTTCTAAAGCTACTTCTCTAACGGCTTTCGCATCGGCGATTGCCTCCTTTAGTAATTCTTTAGCCATTTTGTTTTTTAAGTTTTAATTGGCTTCCAGTAAATTGTGTACGGGAAATAGAGATTTTAATATCTCTAATAGGGATTTGTTTTAAAATCCAGGGACACTATATTAGGATAGTGTATGTTTCAAAAATAAATATAAAGTAAATTTGGAAACCAAAAAATTTTTTCGTATCTTGGGGCAAAACTATTTATATTATGATTTTATTAGCAAAATACTTTTTAATTGGGGTTATAACATCAGCTCTTCTTGAAGGAGCTATTGTAAAAGCAGGATATCCTATGGATTGGATGGATAGATTTTGGGTTGTATTAGGATGGCCTTTAGCATCGGCTATCTTTATTATTAATTTTATTAGAGGATACTTTGGTAAGGATTAACACTTACACACCCCAGTATTATCACAGATAATATCCCTAATAACATTATTAACTTTAGTATAATCTTTAGTGGGGGTACTTACTCCCTCATTCATAGGGGACATATAGGCACCGGGAGTTGATGGGGTTATACCATATCAAAACAAAGTAAATCAAAATCTTCTTGTACCATTAATATTCCGTCCGAATTTTCTTCTACTGAGCCCATTCCTCTAGAGGATATTCCTACTGTAACACCACAACGGAATAATTCTTTTAAAATATTTCCAGCAGGTGTAGTTAATATTTCTACTACACCGTGCACATCATTTCCTTTCATAGTAACTTCTACTATATTATGAGATACATTATTTAAATTAATTACAGAAGATTCAGGATGGTCTAATTCGCCTAAGGCTCTTTTTTCCCTAACGGGGCCATTAATATATTTTTTAATTTCTCTTTCAAGAATTTTTTGCTCATAGATTCTACCGTTGTGGTTTTTAACACCAGCTCTTTGGATAATACCGCTTACTCTAAGGGGTCTATTTTCTTTAATAGATTGCTCAACTAAGAGTTTATCTACTTTAAATGGCATGTGTTCTATAAGTAATTGTTTCATCTTCCTTGTCCTCTATTTAATTTTCTATAATTTTTAGAGCTTTTATGGTTACTATGCTTAGTTTTAGCATGAATACCTGGTCTATTTACTTTACTATTGTTTTTATTAAAATCAAAGGCATTAATTTTTCTTGGCATAACTATTAATTTTTACGTTTTCTTTTTTTTCCGAATGCAAAAGGAGTACTGTAAGCTTCAGAAGATCCAGGATTAAAAGAAGCACCAGTTCCTAATGTACTAGCTTCTTCTAACTCTGTTTTAATGAGTTCGCGAATAATATTCCTAAGTTCATCTATTTTCATTATAATGATTTTAATTCATTAACCAATTCATAATAATTTAAAAGGTTAATTACATTATCATCATGAACAGATGATTTTTTACATAGAGGTTTTATTAAACCTACTATTTCATTTAATTTAATTTGGGTAACTTTATCTGTATTATTAGATAATTCTTTAATTTCAGCTTTTACTTTATTAATTTCTTCATTAATAAAACGCTTTAATTTAGGGCTATTAGAAATGTTATAAACATATTCTTTTAATAATTTTCTTTGACTATTACTTAACCTAGAATATTTTTCATTAAATTTTTCCATTAACATTTTATAAGTAAGAGCCCTAGTTTCTTTATCAAACTTCTCATATTCTTCCATAACCATATCTTTTTTGGGTTTATTAGGAAGGCCTTTACCTATAATGTGTTCTAATATTATAACTTTAGAATCAACTATATGCAATGGGTTTGCTGTTTGATTTTCTAATAAATTATAAACACTAGCATATACTTTATAATTTGGGATTTTAGCTTTAAAAAAATCTTCTAAATTATAATTATCTTTTATTTCTCTAACTAAATTATATTTTTCTCTTCTTAAAACAGATTTATTTAATTTATTATGGGCATTAGCTAATGTTTCGATTAAAACTGTAGCGTTTGCTTCTTTATCAAATTTTTTATTTAATAAAGCATGATATATCTGATATTCTTTTAAAAGAGTAGAATTGCTACTAAAAAAGTTTTTTAAAATACCTACAGCTTTAGGAGACCTATTAGCAATAGTTTCAGACGTAATTTGTCTAGTTAACAATTCAAATAGTATCCCCGTATTTTTGTACTTGGAGTGCTTAGGTTTCATGCATGAATATTTTTATTCCTATATAAATATGTAAGGAGTTCTGAAGCTTATTCTTTTATAATATTTTCTTCATCTAATAAAGAATTTTTACTTTCTTCATTTAGAACTTTTTTCCCTTTAAGTCTACTTAAAGATAGTTTTTTTAAAATTCTAGAATTTTCTTCTAGGGCAAAAGTAGAAACATCATTAGTTCTATTAGGAGTATCATCAGCAGTTAAACCTGCTTTACCTAATGGATCTCTACCTGTATTGGCTTGATCAGTATCATAACGGCTTAATTTTATAGCGGGTCTTCCTGGTTTTTCTTCATCATACCCATCAGGAACATCTTTAATTGTTTTATCTCTTTTAGTAGAATATAAACCTGCTAAATCGTGAGGAGTACCATATGATTCACCTGATTCTACAGGATCATTACCCTCGTTTTCTATTTGATTAAGCCTAAATATATGAGCGGCATCATCTAGTGCTTTATTTCTTTCAAAATCTATTTCTGCCTCTGATAAATTAAATATATTTTTATATATAAAATCAGAAGATAATATCTTTTTATCTGAAATAGAATTAGCTAATTCAACTTTTGATTTATATAATTCAGTTTTTTCTTGTTCAAATACAATTGAAGGACCTGTTAGTTCTAATTCAAAATCCACTAAATCGGCGTCAGTAAACCCCTGTGTATATAAATGTACTAATGCTATTTTATGTAATTCTGATACAATAGTTCTTTGTAAACGTTCAATTGTACGAGCAAAACGAATATCCATTGCCGCTAATGTAGATTTACCTTCAAGATTTTCATCATATCCTAAAAATGCTTTTGGTATTTTAAGGGCAGCCAACATTCGATTTTTTAAGTATTCAATATCCGTAGTGCCATCATAATCTAATCCTTTTGTAGTTTCAATCTTAGTAGATGAATCATTACCTCTAACCGGGATATAAAAATCCTCAGTCATATTTTGGATATTAAACTTTAAGTTATAGTCACCTGTATTTTGATCCACATATGGTGTTTTTTTCATTTGACGTACTGTCTTTTCCATAAACGAATCAATCTCATTCGGGGGAATACCTCCCACATTCATATAAAAAATTCTTTTTTCTGGTGCACGCATAATTCTATGAATAAGCATCGCATCTTCCATTAAAATAAGTTGTTTAAATACTTTACGAGCCGGTTCAAGATAAGAACGGCCATAAGGAAGATATGCGGCATCAGATAATAATCTGAAGTGGGCTACCTCATAATTTTCTAATTTCATTTGATCACTTCTTCGGGCACTGTAAGTATTAGATTGTGATAAACCATTAGGATCCAAAATATATTGTACATAGTTAGGATTTTCGGGATCAGCACCTTCTTCTCTTACTACTTGATATACTGAAAGAGGTAAAACATTATAAACACCAAATTTTTCTGAAATTTGAAGGTGTAAATAAAAATCTCCATACTTACACATTTGACGAACCCAAGAAGGTAAATTAAATTCAACATTTAATACATCATAAAATAAATTATGAAGTACACGTTTAACATTTTCATTAGATGATTTAATAGTTAAAACATCACCATATTCATTTTTAAGAGTTGCCTCTTCTGAAATAATATCAAGTGCAGGTGCGATTAATGAATCATAATCCATTGCCTCATAATCACTATACAACTGAAGTCGCATAGATGAATAATTAAGTGTGGGGTTATATTGTAAAGAAGAACCTACAGGTCTATGTAATCTTGTAAATCTATCATATAATGAATTGGATTCTAAATTACCGTATTTTTGAATACGATCAACATCCATTACTTTTAATTGTTTTCCCCCAATGTTTCTTATGATAACATCGTTAGAAAACAATCGTCTTAATCTTGTAAATAAGCTAGTATCTGCCATATTTATTATTTATTGTGTGTGTATAAATATTTAACCTAAAAGCCAAGACAAATCTTCATCTTTTCCTCCTACTTTCATTTTATATGCTTGTTTAGGATCATTAATTTTAGTTGAACTAAAAAATGGGTTATATGAAGCCTTAGTAGTATTATTAAGCATAGCTCGGGTTAAATCTACTCCTTGTTGGGCAAACTTTAATGCAGTATCTCTAACATAACATGCTGTAGCTATAGACATAGTTAAATCATCATTATATCCTGTTTGGGCTTCAGGTCTACCATTTTTCCAAACAAATGTTCTTAATTCATCTAATGTGCGTCTCGACTGGATTTGTATACTTTGTTCTTTAATATATGCATCTAGTTTAGCAATTGTTAATGGTCTAGTTCTAAGTGACATAGTAAAACCAGGTACCATTTTTGATTTATCTATTAAATCATACCCCTTAGCAATATATGCTTCTGCATCACGAGTAAACTTTTCGTCTTTAGGGCTATAATATAAATTTTCATAACCCATATCAATTACTTCTTGTATAGTAGCCCAACCAATATTTGCATTTTCAATTACAAGTAGCGCTTTATTATACTCAGTTGCTATATTAAATAATATGCGGCCAAAATCTTTAGTTGGGATTTGGTCTTTAAATTCAGCTACTTGGGTACAAGTTTCAATATCTATAATGTGAAATGCTGAATAGTCTTTTGAATCACCTCTTGCTACATCAGCTACAACCATATATTGCCTAGTATAATCAGGATATTCCCAAACCCATAAACTACTATTTATACCTCTTTTTTCTAAAGGGTCTTTTAACATTGTAGCTTCAATATGATTTATTACTTCAGGTGGGAATACTGTATCTCCTGAGGTAGTAAAATCACAGTCACATTCTTGTGCTGCCATTCTATCCCCTAATTCATCATCTTGTTTATCTCTCCACTCTTGATTTCGTTCTGGGTGCACCGTCCATGGTAATCTAATAGGAGTAAATCCACTAGTGCCATCTTGTGCTTTAGCCCATTGTCTATGGAACCAGTTACCAGTACCATTTGGTGTAGATAATATAATTGCCCTACCACCAGTAGCAAGTGTTTGCTGTGCTGAACCCCAAATTTCTTCAATTCTATTTTCTTCAATAAATGCTGCCTCATCAATTACTAGGAGTGAAATTGCTTCTGATCTACCAGCATCGCCTGCTGCAGATACTGCTTTAATTTGGGATCCATTTTTAAGTCGTAGTGATAATCGGTTATTTTCTACTGTGGGTAATTTTAACCAACTAGGTAACTGATCATACATAAATCGTACTTTAGTTACTAGGTTTTTAGCTGTTTCTTGTTTTGTTGCTATTACAAGGATGTTTTTATCCTTTTGAAACAACATCATGTGTAAAGCTATACCTGCTGAAAGTGTCGAAATACCAAGTTGTCTTGATTTTAGAATTACTGACTTATCGTGTTTATTTAGTAGCCCTAATACTTTTTCTTGGAATGGGTATAGATTAAACTGTGTTCTACCTCTTGTTGGATGTTGAATCCAACAATATTTTTTCATAAAATAAACAGGATCGCTTGCTGATTTGACAAATTCCTGCTTTATAATTGCTTTAATATCTGCCATCGTATATACGTAGCTAAAAAGAAAGGGGACCGAAGTCCCCTTAAATTTTATACTTAGTTAAGTTAAACTTCTTTAATCGTCTGTTCTTACAAATAAATCGTCTCCTTTAACCATATATGTAAATGAAAGACCATCGACTTTATAGTTTACAGATCCACCTAATTCTTTAACAGCATTTTTAATTTGATTATGAGCAGCAATTTGTCGAGGTTCAAATCCTTCAGAATTACCTGTGACATTAAATGGGCCTCCTCCTGGGTTTTCTGGTAATAAACTGCCATCTTCTACCATGTCTTTAGCTACTCCAGAAAGCATACTCATAAGTTTTTCTCTACTTTCGTTAAGACTTAGTTTTTTTTTGAATATCACTTTCAGTGATTAAACCAGCTAATTTTTGAAAGCGAAGTGTAGATTCGTTAAGTGCTATATCATCTTCTTCTAATTCAACTTCATCAATAGCTGCGTCAATAGCATCTTCTTCTACTGCGTCTTCAGCTACAGGTAAATCTTCATCAACTACTTCTTTTTTTTCTACTTTACCCTCCATTTTAGATCTTTCTTTTTCAAGCTTAGCTTTAGCCTTTTCAAGTTCTTTAAGTTGTTTACGAACTTCTTTAACGGCATTTTTATCCATCATGTCTCTAAACTCATTATCTTCATCAATGCGAGTTAGACGACCCTCTGTTTCTTCAATCATTTCAGCAATAGCTGATAATTTGGTTTCAAGAGCTGCAATACGCCCTTGATTTTCAATTTCTTTCATCTTTTTAGCTAATGGGCTTTTAGCTTCTTTAATTACTTGTTTAATGTATTTTTCTAATTCACTCATGGTGTTGTTGTTTTCTGCTAATGGGTCGCTTAGATCAATGCTGCCTCCTAAGCCTAAGGCATCTAAGTCAGCCATTGGATCGTCTGACATATCAAATTCTGCGTCTCTTCTCTTTCTACCTCTAGTTTCAGGAGCATTTGGATCGCGAGTTGGTTCCATTGCTTTTTTAAGTTGAGAAGTTAATGTAATTAAACCTTTCATTTCAAGCGCTTTTAAGAACTTATTTGCTTGGGCCGGGCTACTATAAGAGGTAGCAGCAATTACATCCTTAGAAGTAAAGCCCTCGGGCTTAAGCATTGCTGTAGCTAGGGCTTTTATTTCTTCTGGGGTAAACCGCTTTTTGGGGCGTTTTTGTCCTGGAGATTTAAATGTTTTAAGAACATTATTTACGCGCTGCATAAATTGAAGAACTTGTTTTAAATCAGCTTCTTGGCTTATTTTGAACACATTAGATGTGCGAGCCATTTCTTCTAACTCTTCTTCCTCTACAAAGCTAGGTTTACCAAATATAGCATCTTGTTCATCATTAAAATCTCTTACCATTTCCATTTCATCCTCAAGAGAAAAATCTTCCCCTTCAGCATCTGCAGCTCTTTTATCATCCAATTCTTCATCGTCTATAAAAGATTGGGCAGCCATCATTTCAGGGGACATTCTCATATCCTCTAGAGTAGCTTCAATTTCTTCAAGTATAATCTGCTTGATATCAGTTTTATTCATTTTGCAAAAATATTGTTGTTAACAATAATAAATATATAAAACTTAGTCAGGCAATGTATAATTCATAGTATTTATTAAAACTATAGTACCTATAAATCCCCCTGCTACACCTACCCACGGTCTATTATACCACTTATCAACTCTGTCTAAGCGGTAAATGTATAAATCAATTTCTTCGTTTAATAATTTTATTTCTTGGTCCTTATATAGAATTATAAGACTATCTTGTTTAGCTAATTGTTCGTGTAGCTTGATTTCAAATTCTAATTCTTGAATTAAAGCTGCTTTAACCGAGTCTTGTATTTCAAGGGTATCAAGAGCAAGAAAAAATTCCTCTAACTCATCCGCAGGAATTTTTAAAGTATCTTGTTGAGCATAAAAAATACTAGATAAACCTAAAGATAAAATTAATAATAAATTTTTCATTTTTTTCTTCTATATTTTTTCTTAAAATCACCTGTTACTTTCTTAGCATTACCTGTGTTTTTAACCTGTGTTTTAGCTTTAACAACTTTTTTCTTTTGTGTGTTAATTGCTTTTTTAGTTTCAGCACGCTCTGCTTCTACTTTTTTAGTTTTAACCCTAACTTTTTTAATTTTATCTTGGGTTTCTTTAACCTTTTTGTCGTGCTCTTTTTTCTTTTGAGTAGAAGCTACTGCTGCCGCACCACCAAGCATTGCAAGTAATCCTATTATCCATTTCCATAATTTCATGATTAGAATGTTACTGTTTTTAATATTTGTTTAATTCGTTCTTCTGTAGAACCTTTAATTGTTGTATAAAAACGACGATGTTTTTTTAATAATTCTTGAATACATACGTCAATTTCATTTCTATATTCTAAATTAGTTTCCCTTACACCATTATCTTCCATATCCATGCCTTCTGGAGAAATATAAAATAAATAATCGTATAAATAAACAAAACGTTGAGCATATGCTTCAAAAGCTTCTCCATTTATTATACTAGTTTTTCTAGCACATTTAGTAAATGCCATTACATCTATAATAGTTCTATCTGTAACTATATTAGGTTGCATTAATTCACTTACACGTTCTGCTAAGAATACTGTCTGTCCCTCTATAGTTGTTTCATGGTTTAGAGGTATACCTAATGAATTAAGGTATGCACTACGTTCAGTAGCAAAATTATAATTTTTTAGTTCAGGAATCTCCTGAAGAGCTTTAACTAGTGTAGTTTTACCTACACTCATTGTTCCACAAAAACCTATTTTCATTATCCTGCGTTTCTACCTTTAAATCTTGGGTCTTTATACCATGGTAAACCCTTACCATCTCTTTTTCTTTCTTTCCATTCTTCTTCAGAATATTGTATACCATAAATATAATACTCTCTCTTACGGTTATCACCCTCTGGTATAAGAGCTGGTCCTTCCCAGTTATGAAGTTTATTATCCCAATAGTATGCTATAGTACCTTCAGGAGTTTTTAACTTTTTAGATTTAGGAAAATCTTCTACTCCTCTAGCTCTATTCTGTTCTTCAATAGCTTGTACTTCTTTAAGTCTTTTTTCTTCTTTATCCATTATTTAAAATTGATTCTGCAACATATGTACCTTGTGCTCCACTTACTGTAATACCTCTTGCTGAGAGAGCATCGCCTACAAAGTGGACATTTGGTCTTGTTTTAAGTGATAAATTATCATAATCTACAAGTGGTTCTGGTGATAAATATTTTACTTCTGGCATATAAACACCCCAATCATTTCCTAACGTAGGGAATATTTTAGTCATATCTTCAATAAAATCTTCAATATAAACAGCATTATCACCAATAGCATCATATAATGGATCCAAACTATTTACAATTTCAGTTTTAACATATTCGCCCTCACTCGTTTTAGATGGTACTCTATGGCTAGGTGAATAATAAGTACCCGTACCATCAATTTGAAGTTTTTTAACCGCTTCACGTGACCAATCAAATGGTTTATCAATACCTCTAATTTCCATTAAAATACCAAAATTAGTCATATCATTGCGATATGCTTCATCTTTTTTAGCATGGCCATTATAGCTGTGATCACCATATGTTTCCTCTACAGCTACATAAGCTGCATTATTATTAGTACAAAACGACCTTAATGATACACCCTTATCTTCAAATTTACGATATAATTTAAAGTCATAACTGATATCAATCAATTTTTGGAAATGTTTTTGTGGTGCTTCAAAACGTACACCAATTTGTACTGGTTTTGCTTCAGTTGGTAATTCATAATGTTCCGCTAAACGCTTACCAAAATCAATACCTGATTTACCTACACCAAAAATTAAACGATTATAGTCAAGAGTACCTCCACCTTTACGATCTCTATTAACATATTCAAAGGCAACTTTATTATCTTCAAAAAATACTTTAGTTACTTTAGTATTCCAGTAAAAATTAACACCTTTATTACAAAGGAAATCATACCAGTTTTTACCAATTTCATGTAAGTAATCAGTACCCACGTGCCATACTGGAAATAAACGTAACCCAAAATATGGTTTAATAAATTCAGGTTCTGCAACGGGGTTTGAACACTGCACCGCTTCTGGTTTAGGATGGAATCGTTTAAAATTTTCAATTACCTCGCTAAATAACGACATAGCTTTATCTTCACCGCAATATTTGGACATATGCCCCCCAATTGAAGTATGATATGTTAACTTGCCGTCACTCCAGCCTCCTGCGCCCATAAACCCAGTCATTACTTCTTCTGGTTTACGCTTATATGGATCATTACCCATATCAATAATGGTAATTAAATCACCAGGATAACCATTATCTACTAATTTTGTTGCAGCGTTTACGCCCGCTACACCGGCTCCTATGATTACTAGTTTTTCCATGTTTAAACTTAAGTTATTTAAATATACGAACATAAAGTGTGGCCTCCAAATGGAGGCCACAGCTCTCAGTTCTAATTTTTCGACTGGCTATGAATCAGTCTATACGTTATTACATATATTATTCTTGTTGATACTTAAAATTATCTTCAAAGTCTCTCATAAGCATATTACCTTTTAAATATGCTTCCATTTCCATTTTACGTAAGTGATCGTCTTTTTGGGCATATTGAGGATCACTCGAATCACCTAATTGTAAATCACCACGTTCATTTTGTACATGATGAATTAATTCATGAGCAAATGACCTAAGTATATCTTTAGGATGACGACCTGATATAAATAATACAATTTTTAATTCAGAAGGATCATAAAAAGCAGTCCTGCCTAAAGTCATAGCACCATTTTCTTTATCCTGACGTAGGAATAATTTAGGTGTAGTGCGTATGTTAAATTTTTTAACCGCATCTTGATAAATACCTGCTGCTGCTTGTTGAAATTCCGGATTATTATTCATTATACTTCAGGTTCGTCTGCGGGTTCGTCTACAGGTTCTGCAGCAGGTGTATCTGGTTTAGCGACTGGAATATCTGTTTCAGGTTCTTCATCTGATTTAATACTGCCTTTTTGCATTAATTTTTCAAGCTCATATTTTGCACCATTTAAATCATCTTCTCTATCTAAATCAAATAAAATGCGGTTAATATCGGCCTGCATAAAATCACCATTGTCTATAATATTAAATGATTGACCATTATCAAGAAAACATTTAAAAACAGGTCTAGGTGCTTTAATAATTTTAACATCAGAAATAGCAGAAGGTGGAATTCCTAAAGTACCCGGGCCTAAGGCATCATAAGCACCCGGAGATAGTTGACGAAGTTGATATTCACGTTCTTCGACTAATTGTCTAACTTTACGTCTAATATGTTCTCTAATTAATTGTTTCATTTGTTAGATACTATATCTGGTTTTCTACCTTGTGCTGATCGTTTTTTTCCTTTACCTGGTCTAAAATCTTTTTTCTGTCTACCACCTACTCCTTTTATTTGTCCCTTACATACTTTGACTGCTCTAGCCATTAAAAACGGATTATGTTTTTCACCTTGTCGTTTTCTTTTAGCTATATAAGCGTATCCTCTTTTGCATAATGCTTCATCTAAATATTGTCTAATATATTCTCTTAATATATTATTCATTCTTCTTTCATTTTAGATCTTTGATAATCTAAGTAATGAAAAACTGAAGACATATAATCAGAAGCTTTAGTTAATTTAGCTTGAACCCATGATTCTAATTGGGATTCATCTTCAATCATATCACAAAGAGCAACAGCATATTTTTTCATTTTAAGCATTTGGCTTTTAGCCATCCCACCTTCGTAATCCATACCATCGTCGCCCAAGTAATCAGGTGCATCTGGTTGAGGTAATTCCATTTGCATATCTCTAATATCTAAATCAGCTTCTTCAAGAAAATCACCTAATACCTCCATCGCATCGGGATCAGTTTTCCAATTGTAATTGAGGTTATCAAGTTTTACTTTTAGTCTTCCTTCGATTTTATCGGCTAAGCCACCGTTGCCATCTTTAAGGGCCTTATCTCTTTCCATTTTGGCTTTTGAAATCATGGCTTTGATATTTCTAATGTCTTTAATTTCTTTAAATAAAAGTGTAGTACCGTCAATTTCAACTTTACCTTTATTATGAAGTTTTGCCATTAATGCTTTAGTGATTTTAATTACTTCATCCCTAGATTTACCCTCTTTCATGTGTTTTTGGATAAGGTGCTTTAAATCAACTTTAAATTTAGTATCAGGATCTATTCTAATATCATCCTTATCTTTATCTTTAGGGGCTTTATATTTAAATTCTTCTTTTTCACCTTCTCTCATTGGGGTAGCATTATCAAATTTTCCTGTATCTAAAAAGATTAGTCTTTTAGTTAATAATTTTTGAATAGAATCTTGTTTAGCAGGTTCTGCTTGTTCATATTCGGCTTTTAAACGTTGAACAACAGGATCACTAGAATTAATTTTATTTACTAATAATAGACTTGCAAGCATAGCAGCACCACCTAGAGCATTAGCTAATTTACCTTCCTCAAGATTTTCTTTTTTCATGGCTTTGGCTACCGCTTTTCTTCTATTAGCTAAATATTTATCTGTTTTATTAACTTTACCATCATTATTGATGTCATCGTCTTCTTTTCCTACTGGATCAAGTTTTTCATCAACAGAATCTACTAATTTAACCATAACCCCTTTTTTTGCTAAAGCTTCTGCCTTAGCGGGATCGTCAGTGACTACCATATTTTCGTCTAAAAAGCTCATGTTATTATTTTATTTAAATTTACAAGCTGCTACTTTATTTGCCCAAACACCTGATGCGACTAAAAATCCTAAAGCCCACCAGCCATTAACTCCAAATAAGCAACCCGCTCCTACTGCTAATACATATCCTCCATAGCACTTAACATAACACTTAATTTTATCTAGTAAACCAGATTCTTTAGCATCAGCATAGGCGTCTAAAATTTTATCATCAACGTCTGTTTTTTCTAAGGCTTCTTTAATTTTACCTAATAACTTTTCATCAACTTCAGTTTTATCAAGAAGTTTTTTAACTTGGGTTTTTACATTTACTTTTCTTGCCATAATTATTTCTTTTTAAAGCTAACCTTAGCTTTTTTAGTGTTTCTAACAAATTGTTTACCCTTTTTACTACCTCTAACTTTTTTTCTAGCTGTAGCTCTACGTTGGGCTTTAGTAAGTGATTGGGCTTTAGCACGAGGTAAGCAGCGTTGTGTTGCTTTACCCTTAGGCATTGTTCCGCACTTACCCGCTATGTTACCTTGGGTGTCAATTCTAACCCAATCTTCTTTTTTAAACCAATTTCTTAAACTTTCGTCTACAGGATTTCCTAAATCTATACCATCTAAAAATTTAAAATCTTTTGGGTCAATTGATTGTTTAGATGCCCCATGATCCTTCATAGCTTTTTCTATAGCTTTTTTTCTTTCTTCGGGGCTTAGTTTTGCTAAAGCTTTTTTAGCATATATATCTCCCATAGAGGAATAAGTTTTTCCCTTAATAGTAATAGGTATTGCTTTACGAGATACTTCATTAATATTTTCATATTCTGCTATTATAGCAAAATGTGGGTCATTAAATAATGTTTCTTCTAAATGTCTTAAAGTTTGGGTTCTTAATTGTTGATATAACGCTTCATTAGTTCTACGTTTGCGTTTTTTCTTTCTATAAGATTTTTTTCTTTTACCACCTGCTCCTTTAATTTGTCCTTTACATACTTTTACAGCACGTCCCGAAAGATAAGCAGATGATTTTTCTCCGGCTCTTTTACGTGCAGCTATATAGGCTTTACCACGCTTACATAATTCTTCGTATACTAATTCTTCGATTAGTTCATTTATTATTTCATTTAAACCACCAGGAGTTTTTAATTTTTTACCTGTTTTAGCATCTTCATTATAACCACAAGATCCTTCTTGTGCTACTTTTTTAGCTCTTTTAGTTGCAGTAGCATACATAACTGCTTCGGCATCATCACCATAGCGTTTTTTAAAATCAGCTTTAGCTCCCTTTAAGTCTTTAACTATACGCTCTTTGGCTTTAGCTTCAGGTTTTGTTAGTTTGCGTTCTTGCATGGTTTAAATATACTAATCATTAATGACCCATCTCCTTTTATAAGACGATGCCATTGGTGTCTCCTAATAAATATAGGACTGTTTAAAGAAACAGGTAATTGATCCTCAAATTGAAATTGCCAATTAGTGTTACTAAGAACTGTAATAGTTCTATCTTCATCATCCATATGCCATTTTAAATCTTCGGGTTTAGTTGTAGCAGGGAATAAACGACTTATAGTACTATCCGATTCTATAATATCAGTATATGGCTTACCAGAAAGTTGAGGCAGGAGTTGCAAGACCCAATTGTTTGTGATATCTAGGCAGGTTGCAACTCCAGTAACTAGCTTTAGTCCTATCTTTTTTATTTTTACAATCATGTCTTTTTGCAAATGCTTGTGATGCTTTTTTATTTCCTAATTTTGCTTTTAATCCACCTGAACCAAATGTAACTTTTTTAACTTTTTTAGTTCTGGGATCTCTTACATAAACATAGTATGCTTTAGGACCTCCTCGTTTTGGTTTATTTAATGGTGGGTTTTTCTTTTTCTTTTTAGGAGCTTCCATAATATATGGTAAATCAAGAGGTACTAATTTACCTTCATATATTCCTTGACGACCCGCATCTGTATGCATGTAATATTCATCTGCTTCAGATAATTGGATTTTATCTAATTCCCATAATTTTCTAGTTTCTGCAAATAATTTTACATGGGCATTAGAACTAATCCTAAAAATTGATTCACCTAGAGGGATTTTATTATCTAAATGGTATTGTAAATTTTCAGATACTTTAACTCCTTCATTAAGTGTAGTACCTGTAGTACTCGTGCACCCACAATCTTTTTTACCAAATAAAAGTTCTTTAAGTTTTATCATTATTCCTATATTTTTCAATATTTTCTTTTGCTATTAAAACTGATTTTTTAATATCTTTAGATAATTGTTTTTTATCTAATCCTCCTTTCCATCTTTCTATTTCTCCTCTTTCAGAAACAAATTGTGTATTAGATGAATTTATAGCTTCTATAAGATAGGATTCTAAATGATCAACATAATCATTTGTATTATTAGCTATAGTATCCCTTTCATATTTTTCATATTCACCTTTTATTTGTAATTTATGTTCCATTTTTACAACACAATCAAAACATTTTTTATGAATATTATACATTTTAGTATCAATACTTCGTTTCATTAAAGATCCACATTCGGGGCAAAATAAAGGTAAAGTAGCTTCTTTCCTAGCTTTATCTAACTTAGTATAAGTTTGTTTAATACCATCTTTAATAGTCCATTTTTTACCTCCTTCTTCCCAAATATCACCTTCTTTATAACTTTCTTTTTTAGTCGTGTAACCAACTTGTAACTCTGCAGAATCGTTTGCTTTACCCTTAATAAGGTTACGCATACGTTCTACGTCTTTTCTTTTAAATTCTTTATTTAACATCGATTATATATATAAAAAGGCCTCTCCCTAGTGTAGGAAGAGGCCCTTATAAAGCAAAATTAATGATTAATTAGATTGAGTATCAATCGATTGCTTAGTGTAGGGGAGTGGAGCAGAAATATTGGTAAATAATTCTTGAGCAGCACCTACTACATTATAATTAACAAATTCTACCTCAATAGAGTCACCCGCGTTTTTTCTAGAGTGACCAGAAGCATATAACCTTTGTCCTAGGGTAGTTTTGTCATTTTGAAATAAGTCTAATAATCCGGCCATGATTAATTGTTTTTATGTTATTATTTGTGGTTATACATATGTCAAAAATTAACTTACATCAAATTCTGAAGAGGTAAGTTTAACTCCATATTTTTTAAAAAATTCTCTTGCTTCAACTCCCCTACCTGCACCTACAGCATCATAAAACTCAAATAAGCCCCTTTCACCCCCATCAAGATTTATTTGTTGACGTCCAGATTCACCACTATCTACAAATAAATAACCTCTATAAATACGATCAGAAAATCCTCGGGTAGCAATATTAACTTCAATCAGTTTACCATTTATACGGTCGCCCTGTTTTATCATAATATCATTACCTACAATATTAATTTCAATATTGCGGCTAATAGTAATTTCGTTTAATATATCTTTTAGTTTCATTTTTTCTGAAAATCTGAGGATACACCTCCTGTTATAAATTTACCTGTAACTTTAAATGGTTTAGGTGAGATTTTATCATCACGTATAACTACACCTTCATGGTCATTAACAGAACCCATAGGCGAATCTAATACATCTAAAATTGCATCACCTAATTTTTCTGTTGCTAAATAGGTTATAGCTCCTTGAAGTGCTTTTTGTTTTTCTTGCTCATCATCAAATAAATCATCTACATTTTCACCCCCAAATATTGCAAAATATACTTGCTTACTTAGGGCTCCTACATCTTTAGTTCCACCGTGGGGAATACCTTCAATATTTAACTTTAGGCGATCCGTTTTAGGTATACTAGTAACTGTAGATAACCATTGGCCTAATGTTTTAGTTTGGTCTCCTTCTGCAAAATCAACAGTGTAACGGGTATTTAATGCTTTATTAAAATCTGGGTCTTTAGTAAATGTAGTGGGTACTGAACCATAAATTTCAAATCCTTTCTTTTTAGCAAACGGCTCTAATTTTTTAAGTAACTCGTCCATATCTGCTTTATCAAATGTTTTTTCAGTAGTAATACGCTTTGTTAACATTTTACGAGCACCTTGTACCTCTTTAGTTTCTACACTTAATAAACCATGTATTGCTAAGAAATTTTTACCATAGTCTTGTACATTAGATTTACCACTAACATACTCCATATTAAACATCACATTAGAGTCATTTAATAAACCTAATGCGTTTAATTCTTCTTGGATTGAAGGTAAAGCACTATTAAAAATATCTAATACATCGCCCCCAGACTTAATCATACCGTGGCCGGGTCCAAATCTATCTTCTAAATCTGCTTTAGTAACACCCTTTAAATCGAGTGCCTTTTTTGAGCCACGGTCCATGGCGAATTCCTTTTTATCGCCTAAGTTAATTAATCTAATTGACGCATTTACGCCATCTATCTTAACGCTACCGGGTGTTTTTTTAAGACTATCGGCAGCTTGTTCAAATGATTTAATTAAATCCTTACCACTGGTAACGTTAGGTAAATCAAATGGATGTGCCATATGGCCCGCTGCTCCACCTTCTTTTAATATTTCTTCGATAATCACATCTGACCACCATTCTTTTGAAAATAATTTCATTTCATTAACATTAGTTGTTGTTTTTAAGGTTTTAGCTAAAGTAAGTGCCTTATAATATTTTTGATTTTTAGGACTTCTTTTTTCCATTTTTTTAAGACGTGATATTTCTTTATTAATTAATGATAAAGGTATTTTTTCGCCCTTAGGAATACGTAATCTTTTTCTAACTGTACCTTGTTTTAAATTACCTGCTTTTTTACCTTTAGCAGCCATTTTTTCATAAGTATCTCCCTCGCCTATATTATCTTCTAAATATCCTAATTTTTTAGACTTTTTGGGGTCTCTAGTAAATGTGTCGCTTGCCTTATATCTAGTTTGTTGGACTTGATTAGCTTTGTAAGGAGGGTACATACCTTCTTTTTTTAAACGTTGTGTTTTCCTTTTAGAAGCTTCTTTACGTTTTTTAATATATTCAAAAGCGGAGCGTAGTCGTTTTTTTACTGCTGGGTCTTTAGACCTATTTAAGGCTGCTCTAACTCTTTGGTGAATTAAATTAATAATCTGTGATTGACGAGCGTGTGATTTAGCTTTAAATGATTTTTTAGATAAAGTATCTACTATATCTTGCCTAGTGCTAAATTTAACTTTTACTGTATCTGTAGGGTCTTCATCTGTATAAAGTCTACGTCCTGATCCTTTAGGTTTTTTACCTGTACCTACTTTAGGGTCACGTTTTTCATCTATTTGTGCCGCGGGTAGGTTTTTACGAGCATAATCCATCCAAGTTTGTTTTACTTTAATTTCTTCTTCATCTGTTAATACATCAAGATAATTAATTAAAAATTCATTTACTGCCTCGGTAAATGAAATTCGTTTAGTTTTCGCCCTTTTATATAAACCCTGCACAAAAGCAGGCACTTCATAGTCAAATGTAAAATACTGAAACCAAGTATATTGGCTTAATTTTTGAGAATTAGGATTAACTCCCTTAGAGAAATTAAATTGAGCTATATGTTCTAATTCATGGCGAATTGTATCTTTAATTTCAGGGATTAATTCAGTATATGCCTCTGGAAATTTATCTGGGTTATACTTAATTTTAATTTGTAAAGTATCATTATCAGCCTCGCCATCAATTATAAAGGGTAGTGGTCCTACTTCTTCGATATTAGGTTCAAATATATAATCTAATTCATATTCAACTCCCCCTATATTACCTTCACTACTTTCTTCAGTGGGTTTACCAAAATTAGCTTTAAATACATTTACTATAAATCTAGACTGCATTAGGGTTTCTTGGTCATAACGTCCTTCGTATAGTTTTCTGCGCAATCCTTTAGTTAAATTTCTAGGTACTTCTACCATATCACCTTGTGAATTAACTTTAGATAAAACTTTACGTAATTTTTTCATGTTAGCGTTATGTTTATCCATTTCTTGTTTATTCATTGTACCACCCATCATCTCATCTATGTCAGTAGGCATAGTAGTATCTAATAATTTGGTCCAAATTTCTTCTTTAATTTCTTCAGGTAAAAATTCGGGGATAAACTTAAAAAACTCTTCTTTATTATTATTTTTAATAATCTCACGCATACGCGTACCTGAAATACCACCTGCTTGAGGTGGTACTAATTTAATTTTAGCCTTAATATTGCGAGGTTCTGCAAATTTAGGAATACTGTTATATCTTCCGTCTTTAGCGTCTTTCTCTCCTATCCCTAAAATTAGCTCTGACCCCTCGGGGGCTATTTTTTCTACAAAATCGTAAACGTCCTTTACAGGAGAAGCTGCTTGTGCTAAACTAATAGTAAGTTTTTGTGCTCTTGGATCCGGGTCAGATGCTTTATAATAATTAAAAATTTCTAAAGCTAATTTGGACCCTATACCTTCTCGTTCTTTTGACCCAATTCTTACTATAACGTTATCAGCAAAATCTGCAAGATATTTTGCCATATTATAATGTCCAAGATGAGGTGGTTTAAACCCACCTGGTAAAAGGGCTACTTTCATATAAACTGCAGTTTGTTATACATATAGCTTACTGATATAAGATTTTCTTTTCTACTAATCCTTGGAATGTTAGTGGTTTTGCGTTTTGTAATACACGAGTCATTTCTTTAAATCCTAGATCACTTGGATCTTTACCATCAAGTTCTAATAAAAATATTTCCTTACCATATGCCATAAGTTCTTTAGCATACTTAAGGGAATCATTTATAGCATCTTGGTCAAGTGCAAGGTATATTTGTTTTACTCGTCCTCTAACGAGTTCTTTATAGAGTGACTTGCTGATTCGTTTTCCAAACAAGGGCACGGCATTTCGTTTGATTGCAATTGCATCAAAGGCACCTTCACAAATGATAATAGGAATATTAAAGTTACAAAGCATGTCAAAGCCAATAATATCTTTTGATGTTGGCGGAAGCTTGTGTTTGTGATAAGCTTGCGGATCAAACGAGCGACCCACCCAGTAATTGAGGATTCCTTGTCTATCATAACTTGGTATTATTATAAAATTAGCTAATTTACCCTCTTCAATATATCCGATATTATATTTTATTATATCTTGGGCTGTAACTCCTCGGGATTTTAAATAGTGATATGCTTTATCTCTAGTTAAACCTTTACTTTTAAGTAGTGTAATAAATCCCTCGGGTAATTGAAGTTGGTCTTTAGGTTTTTCTACATGTGTTGTTTTAAAATTATACTGAGCATCAATTTCTTTTAATTCTTGGAATGCTGTATAAGGAGCCTTAATGAATTTAAGGAGTTGTAGTGCTCTTGCACCTTTAAAACCACAAACCCAACATTGGTATTTTTGGGTTAATTTATTTAGTGTAAGTTTTTTCTTATGGTGGTTACAATTAGGGCAACTAAATACGGCCTCGTCTCCTCCTCGTGCGCTTTTGCTTTTTCCTAATAGACTTTCTAGCAAATATATAAGGCGATCTTCCTTCATCCCCTAAATATACGAAAGAAAGGTCAAAGGCCAAAATCCCTCTTAAAGTATCTTCCTTCGATGTTATCATTTAAATAATCTTTAGTTTCTAATACGCCTAAACTAAATAATGCTTTATTTTCTAAGTAAGTTAATTCTTTTTTAGAGTAGGCTAATTGCAAAATTATACGTTCAAAATGTGATTGATTACCACTTTTAATTTCTTCTTTAATAAATTGGTGAGAACCATAATAGGTTTTCCAATCACTTTCTTTTTGGACTTGCTTATAAACTGGTGGTCTACCTTTACCCTCCCATAGGGCGGCTTCACGTTTACCAATTTTTTTCTTTTGATTATAAATTAAGGCTTTTTTGCCTACATATTTTTTTCCTGAAGGTATGTGAGTTGTTTGGTAAACGTATCCATATGTGCCTTCGGGGAATTGTTCATAACTTTCTGGTATTATCATGTATCATATCTTACAACAAATGTTGTATCTGTTTTATCACTCATTCTAACTGGTTGACCTAATTTTCCAACTACTAATAACTCTCCTTCATCATTATATAACCCTACTGTTGTTACATATGGTTTAAATTTCGAACCTGTAGCAAAATTAGCTAATTCACCATCAGTAATAGATTTTAGTTTTCTAACTGTTGGATTTAATGTAAAGTTATATTCATGTTCATCTACTGTACAGTGATATTCGTTTTCAAAAATAAGATGGTTATTTTTAAAATCTAACGTAAATTCATTAGGTACTTGGGTAAGGAAATCTACTTCAACACTTGTAGTTCCATCTAAATCATTTTCATCTATAGTTTGAATATTGCTACTACCTCCATCTTGATTAGATATTTGAATAATATTAGCATTTGGGTTTTGATCAGATACTCCTAATATATCTTGAATTATATAAGTTTCAGGGTCAGTTGCCTGGGTAGCAAAATTATCAAAAGTAAAGGTGCCTCCGACTAATTGTTCTGTTACTCCAACAGCATCTACTAAATTAGTGGCATTAAAAGTTATATCTCCCGGAGTAACAGATGATGATGGAGATGAACCAGTTGCCTGTGAAGAGCCTGTTATGAATAAAACTTGGTCTATTTCTATCTTTCCATCACTTGTTCTATCTATTATACCTATATCTTGTTTACCTGTTGTAAACTGTAAACCTAAAATTCCCTCATTAGAAGTATGTGACGAAGTAATTTTTAATTTATTACTAGAAAAACTAGTAAACGGACTAAATTCACCTGCTGAAATAGTAGGACCACTAGATATATTCGAACCCGAAATAGCAGCAAGTGCTATAAGGGGATTAAAACTTTGGGTGTAATTTAAAGAAGCAGTTACTGTCCCATTAGGATAATCATTACTTAATGTTCCACTTACAAAATATTTAAAAGTTATAGAATCTATTTCAGGGGTATTAGGTATTCTAAATTCTGCATTTACTGCTTGGGAACCCGCGTTATCAAAAAACTCTTCAGCTAAAGTTCCAGCATTAAATCCACTAGTTTTATCTATTTTATATCCAAGCCCTAAGTTTAATCCTGGATCGTTTGTATTTGTTACACTTGTGACGTTAGTAGCTACAGTATAAACTTTACTAGCTATAAAAGCATCTAGCCCTGGAGGTGTAAATGAAGCACTAATTTGGAAAGGCCCTTTTTCAAAGAAATTAGTAATAAAAGGTTGTACTGCTATTGAGCTTGTTATAAAAAAGTCTGTATTTAAAGTAGCTGTTACTCCATCATCTGATATACTAATTATACTAGCCGTAGATTGACCAGTACTAAATGGGTAATTAGCAGTACCCTGATCTACATGGGATGAAGATATTTCTACAAAATGACCTGCTGTTATTCCATTATCTTCTGTAAAAGTAGATCCATTTGCAAGAGTAATTTCGTTTGAGCTGCTTAATTTAGTTATACTAATTTTATTTATATCAAAAGTATTAGTTCCAACTCCCGCAAATGGGTTTTTACTAAAGCCCCCAGACTCAAATGAAGCCGCAAATGTACCTCCACCCAGAGCTTCAATTTCACTTGAAGCCGATACTGATTTAAATACAAAACTAATATTATCGGTCTCTTCTAATACTCCTAAAGTTAATGGGTTTTCATTGAAGATATTAACATCATCTAAAAGATGTGGGGCTAATCTAGTCCCACCATCATTACCACCAGTACTGCTATTAGGATATAAAACACCATTTTTAAAAACTTGTACTGCTACTTTATTTCTACTACCTAATGCAAAAGTAGTTAAATTTACATTATTAATTGTATATAATCCTTTATTTGGTGGTGTAAAGCTTGAAGTAACTTCTACATTAGCCTGTATGTCAATACTTGCTGTAAAAGCCATAGATTCGGTTACTAATATTCCTGAGGTTGTACCCTCATTTAATGTATCAGTGGTGTTACCAAATCTTACTTTATTTCCAAAACTTCCATCTAAATTTTCAACAGTTTCAATAAAATTAGGGTTAAGAAAATTTCCAGCTATTTGGGTCTGATTATTTCCTAAATTAGCATTTTGGATTAAATCACTATCAAATGTAAGTCCTAAATTAGGAATAATATTTGATTTTAAAAGATTTTCTTCTGTATTAGCTATTACTAATTCAAGATAAGAGTTACCTAATTGTTTATGAATTTTATTTGAACTGACTAGAGGGGGTGTTCCTACTATATTAGAAATAGTATAATTATCAGGTATACTAAATTTTTCTATTAAAATATTTCTTAAAGAAAACCCATGAGATTGAGGAACTCTTAAAATATTAGGTTGGTTATTTATTGGGTCTATATCTCCCCCTACCATTATTTGTAAAAAGAACTTAGTATTATTATCATTATTTTGAACAATATTACTAGGTACTACATAATGTCCTATTAAATCTTCATCTGAGTTTGAGGTTGATGATTGGTAAGAATTATCTTCACTTTTAAATTCATGAATATTTAAAAGTTCATGGTCAAGATTAGGCCCAAATTGTCCTATTGTTTCATCTTGCCTAAAGAGCATAATGTAAAGCCTTGCAGCTTCAAACTGACTATTTGAAGGGTTATTACCAGCAGTATTAAAACTTCCTGATGTTAAACGATTTGCTGTGTTGCTAAAGTTTAAGTTATTTCCAGTGCCTGCTTGTTTAGTTTTTATACCATTTACAGTGTATTTAATTATTTCACCAGGTTTAGCTGTAATAGGGTTATCCGTAGTGTTAGTTCTTACTTTATGAGTACTGTAAAATCCGGCGTTTCTACCCTGATCTATTACGTTTATTTTAGGTGGGCCACATTGAATAGTGGTGTTTCCTCCACCAACTTTTTTAACAACGAATCTAAATTGTATTTTAGGACCTAAATTTAAATTATTGGAATCACTTCCCCCATAATGTTCATTTGTAAGGAATTGATTATCGGTAGATGATAGTCCAAATCTATAATCTATATTATATGTGTTATTAGTAGTAGTAAGTGAAAATGCATTAGCATTGCCATCTAATTCACTTACTTCAGTAAAGCCTGATAATACTGAACCATCGTGTTTTAAAATTCTTCTTTGTAATTCAATTATAATTGTGTTACTTGTACCACTTGTTTTAAAACCTTCAAAAGAAAATCTATATTTTATATTGAGTGGGGATCTAGAATATCTAGCAAAAAACTTATTACTATTTCCATTCTTAGCCATGTGGCCTAATTGGAATGTGCCTTGTTCATCATTATCATTATTTCCAAAAGTACCAGCATTAAAGTAAACATCTGCTCTATTAAAACCAATAGTATCGTTTCCCTCGGGTCCATAAAAATCTTCATACTTAGTAGTTGAAGGCATTGCGGCATTTAAAACTTCGCCATGGGTCCCATTATTAAATGAAATAGAACTGCCTAAATTATTATCTGCTCCAAATAAATTTTGGGTTTTTTGGCTTGTATTCATTGTAAATGTATTTACAACACCGCTATTCATAGCCATTTCAACACGAGGTAAATCTCCTACAAAAAATGGAGCAACCATCCCTGCTGAACCACTAAAGGTTATTTCACCATCTCCATTAGCAGAAGCTATACCATTATTTGGGTCTGTGTTAACCGCAGTAAATCCGGATGCACCCTGTATTTGAAATATAGTATCTGCATCTAAATCGTCTACACCATTGAAATTAAATGGGTTACCACCACTACCACCACCAAGCGCTACCTCTTCTGGTTCAGTCCACCTTTCATCAGTAATTGTAGTAGGTGTTACAGGGTCAATAGTAAAAGATGCTGTAAATGTTTTAGGATTAGTTAGAGAAACTTGTCTTCCCCCGACTATTGAGGTCGTTTGTGTAAGAGAATCGTTATCTCTATTATTTACAGTATCATTAGAAGAAGTAAAAAGATCAGCTGTACTAAAATCTGATGTACTATCTAGATTTAATTCTAAGGATGAACTTTTTATAGTAAGTAAAAAATCAGAAGAAGCTACTGATGAAGTGGGTAGAGAAACTAAACTTATTTTATTATTGCCTGTATCAAAACTAGCGCTTACTTTAGTAGTATCAAAATTTAAACTATCAAAAATATTTTGTGCAGTGAATATTCCAAGAGTTTCTTGAGGGGAAACAAAAGTAAAATTAGATCCACTAAATGTCAATTCTTCGGGAAAGTCATTTATAGTTTCTTCACCCACATTAAATGAAGTAGGCAATAATGTAATAGTTTCAGTTTGGTTTTGTAAAGTGGTTAAAGTATTGTTATTAACAGTAGGTGATGTTAATGTAGCAATACCCTGTTCATAAAATATATTACCAACAAAAGGTGTTCCAGATATTGAAGATGATACGTTTTTAATTTCTTCATGGGTTAGACCTTTATTAAAGATCATTATTTGAGAAATTTTATGTTCCTTATTGTAGGAAATGTTTTCTCTAGTTCCTCCTTGAGAACCAATAAATAAATCTGCTTCGTTTTTACATAAATCAGTAGAATCAATAGTGGAATTAGATCCAGAATTCCCATTTATGAATATTTTTAACTCATTATCTTTTTTTCTTACAGCAACGTGAGAAAAAGTATTATTAGTTAAAGCAGCATCATAGGTAATACTTGAGTTATTGTCCTGATCTGATCTGGAAAATTTAATTTTATTAGAATTATCTAATAATACTTCAAAAGGAAATGCTCTGCCTGCGTCTACTTCTTTTGGTTGTAAAAAACTAGCAGAACCATGAGTTGAAGATAAATTTCCATTTGTACTAGATTCAGGGGTTTCTACTATAGTTTTAGTTTTAGATTTTCCTAAAATAAATTTAGGTCCATTAGTTGAAGTAGGTTTATACCAAAAAGTTATAGTAAAATTTTCGTTTCCAAAATTATAATTTTTACTATGGGGTGCTTTAATATAACCATTATCTAATGTTATTACTGGACAGTTTAATACTGTATCTTCACTAAATGAACAGCTAATATATTCAATAATGTTTGTATATAAGGAATCATCTAATTTAATATCGCTAAATGTTGAAGAAAAATTAACAATTTTTTCTCCTGTATCAGAATTTCTAGTTAAATCAAAATATTTATGGCCTTTTACTGGTCCTAAATAAAATGGTCTTTCTTTATCTTTGGGAAAATTATCTAAATTAGAAGTTTTACTATATAAATTTCCTTTTGAATCATCTATATAGTTGTTATTAAAATCAAATGTTCCCTTTTGTATTCCACTACCGAAATTTTTCTGGGATATAGATATAATAGTTGCTTTATTGTAGAGTCTTTTTTCTTGTTGGTTATATTCTAACCCTCCTAATAAATTACCATAATTAAATATAGCATCATTATAAAATAAATGATCTAATTGAAAATATTTTTTATGATTATTAGTGTCAACAAGTAATCCTGAATAAGAATCTCTACTAGCTGAACTAAAACTGCTGTCTATAAGAGAAATGCCTAAGGATGAAGTATTATCCTTATTTACATTAAACTCTTTATGGGCCTCAAACGCTGTTATACCAACATCTGAAGCTTTCAGCTTTTTGTATATAAACATTAATAATCAAGTTTAACTTTTATTAAAGCCTCTTTAGTAAAGTCTTTAGTTATAGGTTGACTTAACTTAGCCGTAGCTAATAATTCATTAGCATCATTATATAAGCCAATAGTTGTAATATAAACTACTGGGTTATCTATCATAGAAGTAAAGTTTAAATTACCATTTCCATCTATAAAAGATGGATTAGTAGTATAATTAAATTCTTTATTTTTAGCTCTTACAAAATAAAATTGAGAAGATATTTTTTCTTCACTATCAATTTCAAAATTATTACCTAATACTAAGGATGATGTTAATAAACTATGAGATCCTGTAATAGATACATTAGAAGTTCTAGGGGGAAGAGCTGTTATAGCAGCGGCTCCGCCATGTCTTAAAGCATCTGGGTTTAATACTATAAAACCAGCATCTGGGTAAAATAAACCATAACTTCCACTAATAGTTTGAGATAAATTTGATCCTGACATAGTTCCACTAGAACCAGATACTATATTAAATTGTCTCCCTACATTTGTAAAAACAGCACTACCCGATTTAGAAACTGAATCATCAGTTAGTTTTACTTCAGTAGATCCTAGTGTAAGATTTAAAGATCCTACTCTTAAAGACTGTTTATATCTACCTCTATTTACATTTATAATATAAATATCTTCAGGTTCATGGCCATTAAATGTAAAATTACGAGTTTCGTCCCCAAACACTAATGATCTATACTGCCCATATACAGATCTAGAACCTGCAAACCCCGTATCTGTTGTAGTATAAAATAAGGATCCACTTCCTGCTTTATGCCCATAAGCTACTGAAAATTGGGGATCAAAACTAGTATTAGTAGCGGTTCCATTATAGCATACTACATGGTGAGCAGTACTGCTAGTTGCATGAGTATAATCGGCGGCTTGGTTTCCTAAAGATCCAAAATGAGCAGCTGCGGGGGTTAAAGCATTAGTATTATTAGTCCATGTAGATGTAAATACTTTTTCGGTAGTGATTACTACGTCGTCGGGGGAAAATCTTGTAAATGTGGCCATGTTTTAAATTTTATCTTACTACACCTTCTACATCCTGTGTTGTAGTAGTTGCTAATACTTCTTTAGAAATTTCTACAGGAACTGTTATTCGAGCACCACTATCTCTACCCTCAATTACTAATTGAGTTAATAATTTAGTAGCAGTTCCAAATAAAGTTTGGGAATTAATAGCAGTCATAGTAAAAGAAGATCCTATTGCGGTCTCTGCTATAGCAACATTAGAATAAGGTCTTTGTTTAGCTAAAGCTCCTTGTTGGGTAGTAGCTGTAAATTTAGATAATAATCTTCTGTCTGCAATAGTTGCTATATACCCATTAGGTTCTTTTAAATTAGCTTGACCACTAAAGTTAAGAGTAGTAGGATTAACTACTGTTGTAGATCCTAATGAAAGAGTAATTTTAGCAACATTAGCTGTCACAACAGGCATTGCTGAAGTACCTCTAGGTAAACTTACTAATTTGCTTTTCAATATTGCTTGATCATCAGGAATAGCTTCTAATAAAGGAAGATTTTCAATAGCTTCCCCGGAAAAAGAAGACCCATTTGAGTGATTTTCATTAAATAGTGTATAATCTATCTCATCATCTCCTAAGGCAAATTGAGTAATTTTAAAAGAACCGTCTTGCCTAGCTAATGCTTCTCTTCCTTTTTTAGTAAGAACCGCATCTACTATAATACTTTGATTGTCTAAATATCCCATTGGTGTTTTTGTATAAATATAATTAAATTCAAAAAATCATTTTAATTTTTCAAAAGTTCTATCTAAAGCGGGTATCTGATCTAACCCTAGTGATATTCCAGCTTTAGCTAAAAAATGAACTAAGTTACGTTTTATATGAGGGTGTAAATTTTCGGGTATTATAATAAAACCTCTTCCCCCTAACCCATCAGATAAATGTTGATTTTTAGGTAAATTAATTAATAATGAAGGAACCGAATCATTTAATCTTGAGATTACATAGCTGCCCGATTCAAATAATGGGGGGCTAGGTTTTGTATTGGGAGAAATATCTACAGATCCTGTAGCTTGGTAATTTTGGTTTAAGGGAGTTTTTTCAGAAAGATTTAAAGTAAAACTAGTTTTATTAATACTAGATAATTCTCCTGTAGATAATTCTGCTAAATTTCTAGTAAGTAATCCTGATTCTCCATTAGGAATACTACCTGTTGCTGTGGTTCTAATTGCTAAGAAACTTCCTGTAGGGGTGAAAGTTATAAAAAATCTTTTATTCCCCCTATATAAAGCATTATCCCTAAAAGAAAATGCAGCATCAAAAAATTCTCCAAAAGAACCCGCTGTAATACCACTAGTAGAAGTCGACTGAGGAAGAGATGTTTGTGATGTTGCCATAATATTCTAATTATTTACCAAGTGGTGATTGTGGGTCTCCGGCATAAAGAAGTACATTTTCAATTAATGATCCCGTAAAGAATTCATCAATAAGTATATCTTTATTAATGATATCTGAACTAGCACTTATTAAACCACTACTAGTAGCATATATAAATGTATTATCTGTTTTATTATAATTAGCATTATAACCTTCTCCCCCATAGTCAAATCTAACTAAGTGTTGTAGTCTTCCTCCATTAAAATATATAGAATAAAAATCTTCTAAGTTTTGTTTTAATGATTCGTCTAATATAATTATTTTACATGTATTCCCTTCAGGAAAATCTTCATGAAATGATCTATAAAAACCTCTTTTAGCATCCGGATTACTTAAATTAGCTTCTATTTCTGTTTTATTTACTTCATTATCTTCATCTATAGTAATAAAAGCATTAGTTTGTGCATATGAAAAATTAGGGTAAGTAGTTAATGTACTATCTTCTTGTGATAATTCACTATCCATACCTACTATATTAGTTCCAATATATATATTTCTAGAATATTTTTGAATTGCTGTAGTTTTACCATAAGTTATATCATTAGATATATCTATTTTATTTATAGTAGTTGTTTTAGTTATACTACCATCATATCTACTAGTTCTCCACGCCTTAGTATCAAAAACAGCATCATTAAGTTCTACTGAAAATTCTTTAGACCCAGTAGTAACAGCATTAAAAGTTGGTGGTGTTTGAATTGGTGGCATGTTATTGTCTATTTTCTGCTATTCTAAAATATTTGCTGCTAATCGCATTATGTACAAAATTATTTTCGAAACTCCCAGTTACATCTGAAAAGATTTCTTCTACATTAATAGAACTTGTATATAATATATATTCTCCAGATAAACTTCCAGATGTTGAAGTATAATTTATATCAGGAAAAGATATAGAAGAAAAATCTGTATTAGCATAAGTAAATTTATCTCTTTCTAAATAATGAGGTTCTACTACTAAGCCTGTTTTTAAGTTGGCTTTAGCAGGTACAAATTCTTCAATTATTTTAAATAAAGTATGATCAAAAAATTGTATAGTTCTTAAGTAATCAAAAAAGTTATATCTGTCTTTTACTTTTTCTTTAAAATAGTCATGTTTAACTTTTTTTAAATCAGTATAACTACTACTATTTAAATGTCTAGGGTCTCCTATAAAATCATCTAATCTAAATCCTCCTAAACTATATATAATATCTTCATTAATTTCAAATGTAGGAGAAAAGAATACACCTAAGTGAGAAAAATCAGGGGGTTGTCTATCTAAAGCTGATTCTTCGGCTTTAATATAGGGAGATAATATATTATCTTGAATAGTACCTTGATCAAATCTAATTTTTTCAGATGCCATAGAAGAACCTACAGTATCTGGAGTTGTTATATGATGATCATATGTAACAAATTTATAATCTACATTACTAATGGCTTTTATAGTACCCGCAGCTCCATCAGCCGTTTGGTTAATAGCATAGTTTTTAAAATGATAGGGAGATTCGTTTGTTGGAGTTCCTATGCTTTCTGTGATTAAATTTCCTCCTAACGGGTTATAATAGTGTAATTCCTTATCAAAGAGAGAAGAAGTATCATTACCCGCAATTATAGAAGGGTCTTTAGTATGTATTTTTCTAGTTTCTAGACTTAATGAACTAGTGTAAACTTTAAAGTGTTGAACAGTAAAACTAGAAGATATGTTTAGTAATGCTTGAACTTCACCATTTACCCCTATACCAAATGCTTTTCCCGCGCTGTCATCTCCTAAGGTTGAAAATGTAGCAGCAGCATCATTATTTTCAATATATTCATTGTCTACAAATGTAGCTACTTTAATATCAAAGATATGATTATTACTAGTAGTATCCATAAATACTGTAAAAGGGCCCCCGTGGTACCAAGGAGAATATTCATCTAATGCTCTAGCTTTTAACCCACTTAAATCTTCAAAATCAAATTTACCTGATCCTGAATAATTAAAGTGTGGGGTTAAACTATAATTACTACTTTCAGCCCTGTCAGTAATAATAACATTTCTTCCATTATTAACATCAAGATAATGGTTAGGAACTATTGTAAATTCTACAGTTCTGGGACCTGTATCAGTAGCATTGCTATGAGGTAAGTGTGTGAATTCTAATTTTTGTGGAATATTTACACCAGTAATATCTAAACCTTGTGTTGATTTTGGGTATTTAAAGGTTCTAAATCCTGATTTATCAGCATTAGGGCCCCCATATTCTTTAACATGTAAAATACTTTCAGGTATTCCATAACACGCCATTAAAGCCTTAATACCTCTTTCAGTACCTTTAGTTTTTAATAAATAAGGAGCATTGTGATATAAACGTTTCCATACTTCCTTACTTATATCCTGTAAAGGGGTTCTTTCGTTTGAAGCACTTACAATAGTAGGAGTTACATCTACCGGAAAAGTTAAAGGAAGGCCACTTTCTTCATCAAGAACATCACCTACATTCTGAAATGCAATTTCAGAAGATTCACCTAATATACCTATACCTTTATCACCTATAAAATAATTAAATAAATTTGAATTTTCAAATTGATTAAATGCGGGTATTCCTTTTTCTTTTAAAGCATTAAATACTAAATCTTTTGAAATTCCTTCATTTAAACTATTATGAGCAATATTTTTATCTGTAATATTTTCTATATATAACCATATGTTATCAAAGTGTTGACCCACCATATCAATAAACGTTACAAACTGTTCATTTTGGTTATTATCTATAATATACTGGGGAAGAGTATTTCTTAAAATATATGGATTTTCATCATCAAATTGGGAAGCACTAGTTATTTGCCCCCCCGCATATAATCCTATATCATTTAAATTTCCAAACCAAGATAGTGCTTCTGAAGAGGTTACAGACTTTAAATTATAAGGAGCCAAATTATTACTTTTAGGCCAAGCATAAGTACCACTTTCAAAATATAAAAATCTTTCATACCCATCAAAATCATTAATTATCTTAGATTTAAGAGCTTGATTTGTTTCTTTTTCATTTGAAAGCAGAGGTAAATCGTTTGTTTCTAAAAAAACACTTTTAGAGTCATATAATTCTATTAATTCTAATTTATATTTAAAATTTCTTAATCTTTCTTCGGCAGAACTAAAGTGTATAAATTTTTCAAAAGTATAACCTGAATCAGTAATGGGATTATCATATTCTATAGAAATGGGAATACTAGAGGATAGTGCATTTAATACATTATTTAAAGATGAAGTTGTTTCATATGATAATATATCATTATAGGCCCTATATTGAGTAGGAGTACTCGAATTTAAACGTGTATCTATTCTTAAATTAGGTCCTCTTAGTTCAGTTGAATCTATAGTAATTTCGGGGGCTCCTAAATCTATTATATATTCAATTGGATCCGTAAGTTCTTCAATAACTCTAAATTGGGTTTTTTCATTTAGGGTATTAGGTAAAGGTTCGTAAAGTTTAATAAAAAAACTGTTACTAACTCCTTCCTCAGCTATAAAATTAACTCCAGTTAAAACTACATTATTATTAAGATTTAATGCAAAATCCTTAAAGTAAGAAACGCCCTCAATAGTATCACCTAATAGCGCAATAAAGTTATTTACCGCAAATAATAATGAAGATAAGTTATCTGCATCTTTAAGTTTTACTTTTAATTCTGTCCTATTAGGAGAAATAGATTCAATAAAAAATAAATTATCAGAAGTATTTAATATTTGTTTTCTGTGAAAATTTATTTGTAGTTTATACTTACCTGTAGTAAAGCCTAATTTTCTTAATGCTCTATCAGGGTTAAAAGTAATTTCACTAAATAAACCTTCTTCATTGTCTATATCGGGAATTTCATAACTATCAAAATTATAATTTGATGTTAGAAGATTGTTATTTAAGTCATATACATGTAATTCAACACAGTCTTCTTCCTTTCCAAAAGTTCTAACTAAAGTTTTACTTTTAAGTAAACTTTTATCTTCTGGTTTAACTTGTTCTAATATTTGAGTTGAAGTAACAGTCATGTAGCTGAGGATGTAGTTGGTTCTTTAGTTGTTGTTTCTATATCTTCTATAATTACTCTTAATAACTCTTTACCATTTGGACCTCCATCAACTTCATTTATTCTTTGAAAATAAATAGGGGAGTATAATTCACCATCATTTAAAATAGGTGATAAACTAATTAATTCTCTTATAGTACTACTATTAAATATTCTATCTAATGTACCTTTAGCACTATTAATTTGCCCTTCACTGTATCCAGATACTGTACCTACTACTATTTCATTTGTAGTTGTGCTACCAAAGGTAGTAGTTGTGACTTCTTCTGTAATTTCTGTAGTATCAAAACCATTTAATACGTTTATAATGTCGGTTTTAGATATAATTACTGAATTAACAATTTCGTCCGCATTTTCATCTGGTAAAACATCTAATAAAACATCACCAATTACTACGGCTTCAAAATTATCTAATATATCTTTTATTTTGCCTCTTTTTCTTCTAGCCCTTTTAAGTTGTTCTTTATATATTTCTCTTTCAGCTTTAAGGTCAACTATAGCCTGTTCCTGTTCTTCAGTTAGAACTATAGTTTCTTTAAATACTGGACTATTTGGGTTTTTTCTTGCCATTATCCTCCTGCTATACTTTGAATTTGTTTGTTAAAGTCTTCAATTTTTTCTTCTAGGGCTATAATTAAACTAGTTTTTTCGTCAAAATCTTTATTTAATGCATCTCTATATCTTTCTACGTCTCCATCATACTTATCAAAATTTAAAGCAGCATCTGTAGGATCGAGAGAAATTCTAAATTCTTCAGCTTCAAAACTTCCTTTTGGCGGTCTAAACTCATCATTGAAATTTTGTTCAGTTAAAGGTTCACCTGTGGGGATATCATCAATTATAATATCTGGTACTCTTGGGGGTGGGTTATCTGAAGTATAACCAGACAATTTTAAGAAAGAACTATATAATTCAGGATCACCTGAAAAGAATAAAGCCCTTTTAAAACCCTGGTCCATAACAAATACATCAGGCCACCCTGCAGCGCTATTTTCGCTTCTTCTTATAACAGAACCATTAGAAAATCTAGGATGTTCTCTTACAGTAGAAACATCTGGTTGATTAGCTTCCTGAAGCTGTTCTAATAAATCTTTTATTTGGTCTTGTAAACTACTAATTTGTTGATCTTTAGCATCTGGTCCTACAGGGCCTAAATATTCAGTACTTCTTCTAATTAATTCAGCATGGCTAGATTGACCAGTTAATGGTATTTCAGTGAATAATCTATTATACTGATTAAAAAAATCATCAATATTAAAATTATCTTGTGAATTAAATAATTCAGAAAAATTAGTATTAACTACTTCTTTAAATTTAGAACTATCATAAATATTTTTTCTTATAGAAATATTTTGAGCCATTATCTAGTTACTTTAAAATAATAATTGTCATCATAAATTTGAATTCCATCATTATTATCATGGCGGATTAAAATTCTATAATATCTTTCAGGTTGTAAACCTTGCATATTTAATTTAAAAAACATTCCCTCAGAATCTGCGCTTAATTTAGTATAACTAGTATCAAAAGGTATAATGGTTTCTTTAGATGTATAATCTTCTATACTATAATATGAATTAGCTGTTAAATAATTTACATTTAAAAAGTTTGAAGAAGTTGTAAATGTTCTAGTAGGATATTGTTTTCTAGAACTAATCCTAAAAGTTTTTTCTTCCGTTTGTCTGTATTCTCCTCTATTATTATTAATGCTTACTTGTATTTTACCACTGTCTAGTGCAGTTGCTCCACTACTTGTTACATAACTGGAATCGTCCCACTTAATAGTTAAAGTAGGAGAAAAAATAGTATGAGTATCTACTGAAAAGTATTTTAGGCACCCCTGATCTGTTGAATTATTAAATATATCGTTTTCTCTTAAGAGAATAAATCCATTATTAGGAATGCCATCAGGGTATGTTTGTGATAAAAATAGGCTTGAAGAAAACTTTTTAATTTGGTTGGTAATATTAAAATCTAAATCAAAATTATTAGTTATGCCTATAGATTGGGTGGTTTCAAAACCACTACCTGTATACCATAAACCACCAGAAGGGATAGCACTACCCGAAAAACTCCCAGTTACTCCTGTAGTTAAAGTACCCCATGAGGTTTTATCTGTTCCATTATCTTTATATAACCATGAACATCCATTACTAATAATCCCATTAAAGTTAGGATGGTCATTATACCTTTGTGTACCATTATTCCATGATTCTGATAGGGGATATAGTTCTACTGTTTGGGTTATGGGTAAATTTTTACTAAACTCAGTAGCATATAATTTTAAACTAGCCGAAAAATTACCAGATACTTTATCTTTTAGTACTGTTTTTAGTTCTGAATCCTTAAATTGTAAAAGTATTCTAGGAGGATAATATAAACTATCATTAATCCCTTTTTCAGAATCTAATGCTAAAGTTTCTACAATACCTGTATTTAAATCTCTTCTATTAGGATGAGAATATATTGTAGAGTCTTTTTCGGGGTATAAAAAATGATATGCCATAATTAGTATTTTACTATTCTTCCTACTATATCTTGATCTGGATATTTAACTTCAAATATACTTACATCTACAGAAGGATATAAAATATTATTAATTAACGCAGAGTCAAAATCATAAGAATATTGAGAGTAACCTAAAGCAGTTCCTGCTTTGTTTACTAGTTTAACATCTTCTACATTTTGTACTCCTACTACTGATCCTATTACATTAAATACTTCACTAAGTACTATAGGTTGATTCATTTGCCAATTATCTATATTAAAGTAATCTTTTAAGGTATTAATGCAATTTAAAAGAACTTGATCATTATTATAGTTTTTAAAAGCTACTATATCAAATTCTACACCTACATTTATAATAAAACCATCTTTAATATTAATAGAATCAGTTAACATTCTATATTGCTCTAAATAACTAATTAAATTTTGCCGTGTTGCCGGATTTAATTGTGTAAGGTTTCTATTTTTATCATAAGATAAAGTATATAAATTTAATCCATTAGGATTAGAAATCTTTGCACTACTTTCAACTGTAATTTGATCGTCTTTAACGATATGAGCTTTTGCTATTCTACCTAACCTAGCAGGCATGGCAAGACTTCTAATAATATAATCTTCCCTTGATACAGTTCTTAATTGGGCTCCTGCAGAAGCAATAGAATTTTGTCTAATATCTTCTATTGAGTCACCGGCACTACCTCCAGTTGCTGGTAAGGGGTTATTAATTTGGAAAGAATTTTTTACACTGGTAATAATACCATTAGGTTCTTGAATATTTCCACTAAAAAATTTAGCATCTACTGTTTTAGTAAGTACATTAGATTCAATATTAGAATTCACTCCTCCTCCTACTAAATAATTTACTGTAATAGTAGTATTAGAGGGAACTTCTCCGTATGCTTTAGTAAAAAGAAAATTAGAAGGATCAAAGGCTAGATCTGTTAGAGATCTTTTATCCGCTACTCCTAAACCCACATTATCGGGATTGGGGATTATTTCTTCATCTGCACCTGAAGTATTTCCAGCCCCAAATTGTAATTGTAGAATATTATTTGAAGTAAAACGGGTAGTAAATCTTTTAGGTACTTTTTTTAGTCTTAGCAAATAGGGAGTATCTCCACCATATGTAGATAAATTAGGATTATTTTCTGTTACATTATTTACTTCTTCAAATATTGTATCTTGAGCTAAATAAGGTACTTCAGAATATGAATTTCCATCAGAATCTATTACGGATTCTATACCTATTATTTTATCATCTGGAATTTCTAAAGTTAAAAACTTTTCGGATTGGCCTAATGTAAAAGTAGCTGTTTTTATTTCAGCACTTATAACACGAGCGGATTTTTTTAGTAAGTAACTTTCTGGGTTGCCTGCATCGTTTATCTGAGGGTTTCCTGTTCTTGTATATAATGAAACTTCTGTAGAGTTAAGTGAACTACTATTTTGGAAATTAATATCTTCAGTAAGAAGAAATCGTGTTGGAATAGCTTCACTAGTAACAAATATAGAATTTTTTAAAACTGTAATAGCGTATTGGTAATCTGGCTCAAATGGATCGGTTCCTTTAGCCGGAATAGTTATATAAAAATCAGCATTAGTAAAAGAAGGATTACTTATAGCCGGTTTATAACCTAAATTATAAGCTAAAGCTAATAAATTTGATTTTTCTTGAGCTGATTCAATAAAAGTTTCTTGGATTTGAGTATCTGTATAAAAAGATAGTACATCCCCAACATAGGAAGCTAATTCAAGGAATATCATTCCTGGATTACTTTCGGAAAAATCATTATATGAATCAGGAAAATAATTTTTACTAAATTCAATTAAATCCTGCTTAAATTGATTATACGTTTTATTTAGATATTTAATATCTTTTTTATTAGTACCGGATGTATTATTTACTTTTGAATATGCCATTTGTTATAATGTTATAGAAATCTCGTTTGTATCATTATCTAATAAAACTCTATAAGCTATTTGTACTAATAATTCTTTGTCTTGAGGAGAAACATTAAGATTAGTTATTTCTATCTGGGGAATATGAAAAGATGTGTTTTGTTCTATTCTTGCTTTTAAGGAACTTATTTTTTGAGCCGTAGTTGAATTAGGTTCAAATAATATATCTCTTAACCCAACTCCATAAGTTGGTTCATGATATCTTTCACCTGGGGAAGTTAAAAGAAGATTAATAAGATTAGATTTAATTTGGTCCTTTGTAGTATAATTAAATTGAAATATACCTTTTTTAGTAAAAGGTACTTTGACTCCGATAGCTTTACGCGTATCTAAATCAAGTGGATCAATTTTATATCCTATTTTTTTTCGTATTGCCATTAGGGCCTAAAATTTTTATTTTTATTCATAGCTTTCATTAATGGACCATAATCTTTATTTGCAAATTGATTTACTGGATCATTAACATTAAATATTTCTTCAGAAGAGGGAGTTACAGCAGTTTCATTTAATAATGAATCTAATGTCCCATTGCCTGTATTAAAAGAAGGCATTTGTTGTTGGATTTTTTGTCTAAATTCTTCTTTTATTTCAGATGTATTAGATTCTTTAATCTGGAGATTTTGATTTGGTTTAACTATTTCTTCTTTTAAAGAAGTTAGTTCACGTTTTAGTGCATAATCAATTTCTTCACGCACAACTTTTCTAATTATTTTTTCAAATGCATTTAATTTCATGATCTACTTTATTATAAATATATTATTTTCTAATTATTTGATATCCTGTTAATCCTTTCTCGTATAAATATTCTATAACTTTTTGTTTATTAGAATTTTCTAAATTATCTAATATTAATTCGGGGTCTACTTGGCTAGAAAGAAGATTAACTATTTCATCGGTATTTTGAGAAATTCCAGTCCCTTGTGGGCCATCTAAGCCCCCTCCAGACCCTGGATTTTGCGCCATAGCTAATTCTAATTCTTTAAGTTTTTCTATTAAAACTGAATCTAAATAAAAACACCTGGCCCTAATTTCTGTAAGAATTTGTTGGAGTTTAGCTCTTACTGGGTATAATACTTCGTTTCTTAACTCATTAGTTTCTTTTAAGATAGGTGTAGTTATAGGTTGGGTAATTTTTCTTAAAGCGTTTATTTCTTTAATTTTAGCTTTTAAAAATTTAATAGCATCACCTACACGAATAATAACTACACCACTTGCTGCAAATGACACTTGACCTGCTAGGGTTATTTGAGATATTCCTATTATAGTTCTGAATAATGGAATTAAATCAGCTAATAGGCTCATAAAACCTTCTATAGTCCCAAATATTTTATCTATTTGTTCTAATTTTGCTAAGGCACTATCTATTTGTTTTATTAATCTTTCAATTAATCTTTCTACTTTTTTACAATCTTCTTTGAGCTTTACAAATTTTGCTTGAATTTCTCTAAATTGGCTAGGTGTAGTTAATGGAGGTAAAACATTTAATATACTTTCAGGGGTTGGAATATTAGCAGTAACTTGTGCTTCTACAAAAGGAATCTGTTCTTTTATAAAAAAAGTTTGTTGCCTACCATCCTCAAATACATTTTGAACTGTGGGGAGTACTGCTTTGAATAATTCTACACTCATTTTAGGTATACATTATTACTTTTAATATTTTTAATCTTACCTTTTAAAGTATTTATTTCACTAATTAAAGGACTTATAACTCCAATATTACTAGGGCTAGGTACTGTAGGTAAACCTGGAAAGACTGTAATTTGGTTTAGTAGAGGTAGTACTCCATTATATAATTTATTTAAATGGTCTAGTATATCAATTAATAATTGTTCTAATTCTTGACCCTTAACTGCTGGGTTATTGGCTAATGATTTATCAGATTTAACTATACCTAAATGTATTTTAGGGCTATTAACAGCAAATTTACCTGAAGAATTACTATTAGTATTAATATGAAAATCTTTATTAGTACTAAATGCTATAGTATTATTAGAAGAAAATACAGTATCTTCCCGGGCATTAAATATTAAACGATCAGAAGTAATTATTACTTGTTTTCCTTGGTATATATCAGGTGCTTGAATCATTTAATTGTTGTGCTTGTTGTTCTTGAAATGCTGTTAATTCTTGTGCCCAATCGGGTTCTATAGATCCAAAAACATTATTCCATCTATTAGTTGTATTTGCATAGGCTTTACCTGGTTCATACTTATATGGTAAAAGAGCAGTTGGTCCTTTTTCTGCTACATCTGGTCTATAACCAAAATGCCATGGTTCACTAGATACAGTTCTAATAAAACCAAATTTCCATCCATTTTTGGCTAACCACTTATATCCATCACTAGTAGCACTAGCAGTTGAAAAATCACATGCTCTAGATCTACCATGAGCAGATCGATATGAGGGAGCAGTTACGGGAGAAAAATGTTTCTTTTGGGGAGAAGTTCTATATGAATCCCCAACTTGATATCCATCAAAGGGTTGAATAACTGTAGTATTTCTTAACCAAGGTTCTTTAAGCTTACCTTTATACTGACTTTTTAAAGCAGATAATCTAAGGGTTTTTTGAGATTTTTGTATTAAGTTATTATTTAAATAAATATCATCTACAGGTGGTCTAAATCCACTATTTACTATTAAAGTCGTACCAGCCTTTTCTGCAGATAAAAGCATTGTCATGAGGGGAGATGCTAAAGAATCTGTTACAAGTACAATTCCGTTTGAAAATCTTTTAGGAACTATAAACAATTCGCGAAGAGTTCTTGAATTATCTTCATATTTACCTGGAATTTTAGTTAAATCTTCAAATCCCCCTTCAATAACAGGTATTATATCATCTCCAATAAGTGCTGATTCATCATCCCCATGTGGAGCTTCAGATTGACCTTCTATAATAAGTGATGGGGCATCTGTAAAAGTTGATGCTTCTGTAATTGATATGGGATTTAATAATTCTACTACAGAAGTATTAGAATTTATAAAGGAAGCTAAGGGTTCTAATCCAGATTGGGGTTCACTAAAAGTAGCATTTAAAGAATCATAGTTTTTAGAAGCTATATTAAAATTATCTATATTATGATTAGAACATAAATAAATAGAACTATCATCGCTATTTATATTTTCTATGGCACCTCCGCCCGTGGGTGATTGTCCATTAGATATGATAGTTATAGGGGCACCTTCACTCTCGTTTTCAGACCAATTATTTTTACCTCGAGGATTAGAAGATCCAAATCTAATACTATTACCAAATCTACCTTCTAAAATCATATCACCCTCAAAGGGTACCATATTTTTTATTTCAGCAATTTTATTCTCATCTGTATAATCTCCTAGATTTAATTCGCCATTTGCTAATTTAATATCTGTTTCTCTAGGTAATGGGTTTCCTGCTGAATTATTCCATATATTTACAGGGGGGTAATAAAAATATTCTATGTTAGTATGATTACCCCCTAAAGCAGTATAATGATTATTGCTTGGGGCTTTTACTAAATCTACTATTTCTGTGGTAAAGGGGGTATAAGTTAACCAATTAAAATATGGTTTAGCCATAGAAAGTTTTAAGGGATTTTTTTGTATATCCCCCTCTTTATCATTTAAAGATCCCCAAAAAATATAACCTATATAAGTAGGATCGAATTCACCCAATATTTTTTCAAAAAATGGATGTGATTCATCCATTATAACACTATAAACCCTACCCTTAATAAGAGTAGGTGTAGTAGATTGTTTAATTCCTCTATTACTAGAGTTATTATTTTGTATTTGTCGGGTGCTCATCTTTAGCTACTTCTTCTGCTATTTGCTGAAGTTGTTTTAATTCTTCATCTGTAAGTAACGAATCTCCTCCACCCGTGGTAGTGTTATTTTGTAATCTTTGGATAACTGCCATCATTTTTATCAAGTGTTCATCATTTTTAACACTTACTTCCAAATATTCTTTTATAAGGGGAACTACTACTGGTGCGTCTCCTATATTTTGTATTAAAGGTTTTAATTCAGCAATTAAAGAATTAATTTGTTTATCTTTTTTTTTACTATTATTATATATTTCTTTAAATACATCAGAAGATGATTTACTATCAAATAATATTGTATCAAGTGGGTTACTCATGCCCATACATATGTAATTATAAAACTATTGGTTTACCTAATTCCCACTGATTATAAGCCTTAAGATAATATTGTTTCATATTTTTAGTAACTTTAGTAATAGAGGGAGTATCACAACCAGTAATTTCTCTTATATAAATATAAAGAGCTTTTTTATTAAAGATTTCTAATGTATCTCTTTTTCTAAATAGTGTTAAAACCGCATCCGCTACTATTAAATCGTCAGGTTTTGAAAAAACTATTGGTAGTTTAAACTCCATTTTTTCAACAAACAAATCTAAAAAATCAATTTTATCTGCTAATTTTTCTTTATTTTCAAAATTATTTAAAATGGTATTATCGGTATCTACTTCTATTAAATCCGCTTTACCTTTCTTTTTAGCATAATTTTTATTATTATAAAGAATAAGATAATTTTTTCCTACTATACTAAAATAGGAAAAAGCTTTACCTTTACCTGCTTTAAAGTAATGCAATTTTTCAAGTAAAAAGCATATAACCTCGTGTTTTAAATCTTCAAGGTCATCTACTTCCGTATAATAAAATTTAAAAGTATGAATAAGATTTTCGGCTAACTTATAAAACGAATGATGAATTCGTGAATTATAAATCCGATTTCTTGCTGCTTGATCTTCGCTTGCTAAATATTCTATTATTGCATGCTCCGTATCCTCTGTAAAGTATTGTCTTTTACTTTTACGTCCTCTTTTTTTTGCCATTTAATTAGCGGAGGCGAAATTCATTTAGTGCCTCCTGTATCTTCTTAACTTCGGTAAAAAACCAACCGATTTCATCATCTGCAATAAAAAAACCTTTATCATCTACTGTTTTTAATCTTTCATTACATGAATCAATAGCTTCACTTTGTTTTGCTATAAAATCTTCTAATATCTCATTCTTTTGAACAAGATTACGAATAGCAAATCCAGCTATAATTAATAATGCTATTAATATTGCAATTATAATTTCCATTAGTCTGTAAAGAATGAATCAATAATTGACTTCGTCTTTTCGTTGAAGTTAGGATTATTTTCTGGGTTTATCGCTTTAGCTTTCCTTATTGTTTTATCTGCTTTGGAGGCATTAGCGGGTTTAGACGATTGTTGTATAACCGAATTTCCAGAACTCCACATTTGAAATTCTATTTCTTGAGCTGTTTGGATAGCCTGGTGAATTAATAAAGGTAAATGAGTTCTAAATTTGGTTTCTTTTTGTCCACTATAAAAATAAAACTTATTACTTTCATCAAATAATCCTTCTTGGTTACGAATAGCCAAATATTCATTATGAGATATTTTAATACCAGCATCCTGAAGGAGGTAAATAGTACGATCATAAATTTTCATAGCAGGCACATGTTCATTAAATTTATAAACCATACCTAAATTTTTAACATGCCAATCCGAATCATTTTTAGTAAAATATTCATTATTCCAATCCCCTAATTTACCTAATTGACAGAATAAAGATACAAAATTAAGTTCTTCACCTGTATAAGATTCATTAGCATTATGAAATGCATATAATTTATGTAGCTGATTTGCTATTTTATTTACGCGTAAAACATGATCTAAATACCCTCCGGGAAATGCATTATTAAACCAATCCTTAGTAGATGCAGGAGCAAACATCATTCGCTCTTTTAAACAATCAGTAAGGGTTTTAAGCTTTTCTAAACGTTCACCTTCAAAATTATCTTCTAAAACTCCATTAAAAGTTTCAAAATTAATTTTAATTTGTTCTGCACCTATCATTATATATTTCCAATTCTAGTATTTGGTTCTCCAGGTTCAATATTAATTATATTTTGAAGTTCCATATATAATTCTTTTAAATCATTATCCATATAATAAAGTGCTTTTTGGTTTTCTCCCCTTTTTACAAAAGTATGTACACGTGATAGTCCTTGATTTAATCTTTCAAGAGCTATATTTAGTTGTTTATGATATCTTGCCATAATAAAATTTTTATTTAATATACGAACCTATTTATCGGTTTCCAAATTTTTTATAATAAGAATTACAAACTTTTAATCGTTTTATTAATTCTTGTTTATTTCCTGTATCAGGGTTATTAGAAACATAACTACTATCTAAAAGAGTTAAGTGACTTAATAATTGTAGGGTTTCACCTATATAGTTAAGTTCATCTCTATTCTCAATAGGAATAGTATTTTTTAAATGAATTAACTTTGAGTTAATGGATTTACGCCAAGCATCGAATTTAGCGTCCGTATCTAATGTATCGAAAAAACTGTTTAATGACATAATGCGAATGTGCGAACTGTGCGACTCAACCCCTTACCCCCTACAGTAAGGGAAGATACACAAGAAGAAATGAAAATCCAAATTATTTTTTACCTAATTTTATATTAGGGTTAGGATTATGCCAAAAATATCCTTTCTTAGGATCAACAGCTACTTTTATTATACCCCCATCTACTGCTTCACCTACTTTATCTATATCCACTATAGCATATTCACCTGTGGCTGAAGTAGCAAATAAAAATGCATCTACATTAGTTTTTTCGGCGTATGATTCTATATTTAATTTAAATATACTATTTCTCATTTTAGCTAAATCTTTAAAATCATCAGGATTATTAAAATATTTTTTAGCTAATCCTTTTTCAAAAAATACTTGATCTAACACATTTTGTATAGAACTAATAGCTTCTTTTGAATCAATATCATTTTTAATAGCTGCATTATAAGCATTTTGTATACAAATATTTATGTATTGGTTACTAGGGTCTTCTTCAAATTCTTCTCTTTCTTCCCCAACGGGTAAAAATTTATCAGCTAACATATTAACCCCATTTATATAATTACCTCTACCACTTTGTTGTCCCATTCTTCCCCCAGTACCTTTAACTTCTAAATTACCTATTCCTTCCCAATCTAAATCACCACCACCGCCTCTATTACTTACATCACTAAAAATTAAGGCTAAAAATAATTCTACTTTACCTATATTAGAACCACCTTTATCTACTCCTACTATTTGAATTAAATCCTGAGATAATGTTTGAGATAAACCTGCTTCTTTAGCTAAATTTCCTCTAATAGGTAAATCCGATAATTTTTTAGGACTCTTAATATAATTTAATAGTTCTTCTGATTCAGTATTAGTAAGAACATTTAAAATTCTATCTATATCAGCATCTGCATTTTTGAAGGAATCTTCAGTATATCCCTGTTTAGTTAGATAATCTTTAAATTGGGGTCTAATGCCACTGCCTTTTATTACTTTAAATAGTTTATTTATTACTTTAGGATTTAACTCACTTTTATTTATTAAATCAATAAGTTCTTTTTTATCTGGTCCTTTTTTTTCTTCCTCTTCTTGTTCTTGTAATTGAGGTAAAATAATATCCTGTTCTTTAAGGATATTCTTAAGAACCTTAAGATCAGAGGGGCTATCCATGTCTGGATAGCCCTTCTTGCATCGGTATGCCCATTCGCTCAATAAAGCGTTTATATTAACCATTAGAGTGAGTTTTATTGGTTAAAATAAATTAAAAAATCACTAGAGGCGGCTACTTTAACTCTCCCTATGGGTCCCTCTACATATGTGCCTGCAGGTATGACTATCGAATCCACTATTGAGGAAGCAGTAAATGCAGTTTCGGGGGTAGTAAAAGTACCAAATTCAATTCGCTCTAACGTGTTTTGGTCTTCATCCGCACCTAAGGATAATATTTTACTAATACTACCTGTATAAGAAGTAGAGTGAGATGACGATACGGGAGCATAAACTAATGACATATTACTTTATGTTAGCAAGTTTTTTAAATCTAGATGAAGCATCAAAAGATTCATTAAGACCCTGATTAACATCTGTAGCATCAGCTTTTACTTTTTGGACCTGATCGGCCTTATAGTTAGGATAACCGACAGCTTCATCCATTTCTTCCTCCTCTTCATTATCGTCTTCTTCATCACCCATATCCATTTCAGGCTCTTCTTCGGGTTCAACAATAGGTTTTAGCATATCAAAAATTTGTCTTAAAGTAGCCATTGCTTCACCTCCTTCTTCTTCGGGTTCATCAGTAGTTACTTCAATATCATCATCCTCATCTTCCATCATTTCTTCTTCTACACTGTCTAATTCATTTTCATTTAAGTAAGCTTTAAGCTCTTCTTGAATGAGTTTGTTTAATTCTTCAATAGTCATTTTACTTTGTTTTAAAAAGTTCGTTTATTATATTTCTAACCTCAGTTCTAACAGACTCTCTGAGCTTAATTTCTTTCATTTTATCAACTGTAAATTTTCCTTTTATTTCTTTCATAGAATAGTCTTTAAATTCTTTTACAAAAGATTTAAAAGTGGGTTTTCTACCCTCTATATTTTTAGTTACAGTTTCATAATGTTCCATCATAGAATAATATGCTGGAACATCTTTTAAATTTTTTATTACTGATTCAGTAGCTTTTTCTCTTTGTTCTTCATTAGATTCTCTTAAACCAGTACCTAATTTAGCAAGTTCAACATTCATACCTTTTTTAAATTCATAGGGATTCATAGATTCAAATTCTAAATCTACAGATCCCCTAGCACCTTCAAAATTAACTTTTTTAGGGTTTCTTTTATATCCGTAAAAATTATTATTAGCCATAGAATAGTTTTGTTATAAATATATAAAAATTATAGAAAATTACCGTTTTCCCCCCCAATATTCAACTGCGTGACCTTCTTTTATAAGTTGTTTATTTACATCAATTAATGTAATACCATCCTTTCCATTTAAGGCGGAAAGAGAATCTACAAAAACAGTGGCTAAGGCTCTACCATATTTTCCTACTCCAGAAACTTTTAATCTACATTTATTATCGTTAAATTTTAAAATTTCTATTAATCTATCTTTTGCAGCTAAACCACGTTTTTTTTCTTCTAAATCTCTAGTTCGAGATTCAGGGGTATTAATACCTTCCATTCGGACTCTTATTTTTTTCCAAACATTAAACCCCAAATCAATAGTAACATCTATTGTATCACCATCAACTACCCTATCTAACACAGCATTATATTCATACATTATTTAGCAAATTTTTCTAATCCTGCTATGCCAAAACTACCTAAGGTTACAAATACAAATGAGTTATAAATAGCTTCATTAATTACTAAATCTTGCCCAAAATAACCTGTTGCTAAATCAGTTATAGCAAATACTACCATAATGGTAAATGCTGAAAAACCAACTACTGATTTTTCGTTAATATCGTTTTCGTCTTTAAAAATATCTTTAAATGCCATAATTTTGTTGTTTTAAATTATTCTATAGTTAAAACCAACTGAAAAATCATGCCATGCGCGATTCCAGTACTTATGGTATTTTCCTTCTGAGAAAAGACCTAATCTTTTATTTACTTGCCATCCTAAAATTAACCCACCTGTGTAATCAAACCAAGTATTACCATCTACAAAATTAGTATATGAGTATTCATTTTTAGCACTTACGTGAAGTGGTAATACACTAGCCCAAGAATGAAACCAAAATGATTTAGTGTAATGGTAATAATCATATCCTATTACTAATGAGTGATTCCACTGGTATGGGAGTAAAGATCTTTCTTGATCTACATATTCATTTAATACACTAGGAAGAGCTACAGCATTCCATACTATATTATTTTCAGCAATTATATCTCCACTAGGGTTAAGCCATTCTCCTTCAAAATTAGTACCATAACCTTGTTCAATAGCTATGTTTGTAAAATCAGCTCCCGCTAACTCAGATAGGGGATCAAATCCATAGGGTTCAGAAAAACGTTGTACTAAGCCAACGTTTAAAGAAAATTCTTTTGCTATGTTATATCTGTAGCGTTGAGATGCTTCAAAATATCTTAAATCAGCAAACCCATCTTGAACATATTCTACTTTTAAAATCCAATGATCATGTACATATCTTAAAAAATGTTGTTGATCAACGAATTTACTTCCTTGTTGTCTTTTATAGTCAAATTCAAATAAATATTCTAAGCCCTCTACGTTACCTACAGTGGCAGCATCCGAAACTGATGTTTCAGTACCATTATAAAATACATTTTTCCTATTTTCATAATCCAAACGTGCAATTTTTCTAACCCCAAAAGCTAAAGTATAATCAAAAGGAGTAGATTCAATATTTTCTTCTAAAACCCCCGTAGTAGGATTTATAGAATAAATACTTACATCTGCTAATGAATTATTACCAGTTACTGCTGTATAGAAAGTAGCAAATTTTAATTGTTGTTGACCCCATTCTTTAAGCTGTTGTGCTTGTAATAAAAAGGGTGTAAAACATAATAAAGTAATTAAAAGCTTTTTCATTGTTTAATAATTTTTTTAGTAAACTTAAGGTTATCATAAGTTAGAATTAAATTATAAATACCCGATTCAAATTGACTTAAATCTAAACTATTTACGTTAGTTTCTCGTAATACGGGCTGTCCTATGGAATTATAGAGTACTGCGTTTATACGTAAGTTACTTGCGATATTTATGCGGTCTCTTGTTGGGTTAGGGAATACTATAATTTGAGTTTCGCCAAATTCTTCTACATTAGTTACTGTATTTTCATCACAATAATTATATAAAGTTTGACACCCTTCGGCCCATTCATTATTACAGCAACTTGGACTAACATCAATTACCCAAGCAAAACACTCACTTTCAAATCCTAATAAGTTATAAGTTTCTACTACTAGATCTGTACAATTAGCATATACTGTTTCACAGGTACCATTGTCTGTATTTGCTAATTCATCATAATTAGCCGCTTGTGGATTAGTACAACCATATACTATTTCAATACAACTAAAGTCTTCAGTATTTGCTTCTGGATTGTAATTAAATGCTGATGGATCTGTACAACCTTCAACTACATCTATACATGTACCATTATCAGCGTTTGCTAATTCATTATAGTTAAAAGCAGTTGAGTCAGTACAACCATAAATAGCATCTATACAACTACCATCCTCAACATTAGCTAGTTCATTATAATTAAGTGCTAGGGGATCCATACATCCTTCTACTACTTCGGTACATGATCCATTATTTGTATTTGCTTCGGGGTCATAATTTAATGCTGTTTCATCGGTACACCCAAATATTACTTCTTCACAAGATCCATTGTCAGTATTTGCTTCAATGTTATAGTTAAATGCTGTAGGATCTGTACAACCAAATACTACGGGAAGGCATGAATTATCTTCTGTATTAGCTAGTTCATTATAGTTGTAAGCTTCTATATCTGTACAACCTAATACTATGGGTTCACAAGTTCCATCATCAGTATTTGCTAACACATTATAATTGTATGCTGTTAAATCAGTACAGCCGTATATAAAGGGTATACATGATTCGTCATCAGTATTTGCTAATTCATTATAATTAGTAGCCGTAGGATCCGTACATCCCAGTAATACTGGAATACAAGATAAATCATCTGTGTTTGCTAGTTCATTATAGTTTAAAGCTGTTTCATCAGTGCAGCCCAACAAGACAGGTATACAAGAACCAAATAATTGTGTGTTTGCTAGTGCATCAAAATTAAATGCGGATTCATCTAAACAACCATAAATAAAGGGCTCACAATTTGAAGGATCATATTCTGTGTTTGCTGATGGGTCATAATTGAATTGGGATTCATCTGTACACCCAAATATTATAGAAATACAACTATTATCATCAGTATTTGCTTCTTCACTATAATTAAATGATGTAGCATCAGTACAACCAAATATAAATGGTTCACAACTACCATCATTAGTATTAGCATTTACATCAAAATTATAAGCTTCTTCATCTGTACAACCTAGTAGTACGGGAATACATCCTTCATTATCTAAGTTAGCTTCTGGATTGTAGTTAAATGCTTCCTCATCCGTACACCCATTTACAACTTCTACACTACAAGACCCATCATTTACATCCGCTGTAAATCCTTGCTCAAAATACTCTAAATATAAGGGATTAGTACATCCAGGGAAGTAAACGCAGCTTTCATCTGCAGTATTAGCTAAGCTATCAAAATTATATGCTCCTTCATCTATACAACCTTCAATAAAAGGAACACAATAGTTACCACAATTTAAGTAGGGAGTATAGGTTTCACCGGGTTCAATAGGATTAAGCCAAGGATTATTACCTTTTTGATAAACTACTTGACCATTTGAATTAATTAACTTAAACCCACATTGCGAAACATCTGTTGTAGTTCCACCTTCTCCAAAAAACCCACCAAACGATATATCATAAAAAGTAAGTTCAATATGAGTAAGTGAACTGATGTTTATTGTGTATAAAGCTTCTTGTTCGGTACAGGTAAAAGCACCAATTGGTTCTCCATCTTGGATAACACCTAAATATGAATTATCCCATCCATCCCCTCCTCCATCAAATAACATTAGAGTATAATCACAAGATGGGATTAAATCCATAGTATTAGCTTCAGGATTGTAATTAAACATATTAGGATCAATACAACCCGGAACAGCTAAGGTTAAACACATAGACTGATCGTTATTTTCAGCTAAAGAATTAAATTCTAAATAATCGGGATCTTTACATCCAAAAGGAGGATTATCTGGGGGGCATTGATTTAATAAGTTAGGAACGCTAGTTGCCCCATAACCAAAATTAGGATTTTGGCCCTCAAAAGGTAATATAGTATAAATAGTATCACCACACTCTGTAGTTATTAAAACATCACCATCAGCCGAACCCCCCGTTGTAGAACCCGCAAGTCCATCACCATAACTATCATAGATATTAAATGTAAATTCTACACCTAATGGTATGCAATACGTAGTAGTTACAGTAACTCCTGCAGTAGTATAAAAACCTATCTCTTCACTTGCTAATATTTGAGGTACACTATCCGTAGTTAATATTTCCCAGCTAGTTTCATATTGGGAAAAAGTATCACCTGTAATGCTTACGTAAACATTTTGTGTACTATCAGTTCCACATTCCGATACATAACCATATTCACAAGAGGGATTAAATTCATCCTCAATTCCTGCAAATGGGTTATAATTAGAGGCCATAGGATCTGTACAACCTATTCCACAGTTAGGATTATCTAATATTAAGGTATCCAAAACCCCTCCTGGGGATTCAACTATAAAATAATATTCATCACTAGATACCGGAGTAGATTCAGTATAACCATAAAAATAGTTTCCAAACCAAGGACCATAAGGTATAAATTGTAAGTCTTCAAGATCTAAACCTACGTAAAAACCTATAGGATTACAAGCAGGAAAAGTTGGATCCCAACTAACACTTACTTCACCTTGGTTAGGAAAGAATGAAAAACAATTTATTTCACCTATTAAATTTTGTACCCCTTCACAACTATCAATGCAACTCCCATCATCAAATGTAGCTTCTGGGTTAAAGTTAATTGCCTCTAGATCAGTACAGCCAGGAAAGGGGTATTCACATACCCCATTACTTTGCCAGGTTTCTCCAACTATGGCATTTACATTAAGACCTGGTATAAATGTTCCTGTAAACCCATCAGCCTGATCTGCTGTGGGTACAACATATACTAATATAGCGGGAGCATTACAGTTTGTAGGAAAGTTAACACCATCTACAAACCATTGTTGTCCTGATATAAAAATTTCTGTACCTGCCTCCCACCATGAAGGGTTTGCATTGTAATCTTCAGGACTAATACCAAAGTAATTTTGGTTCCATGAAATTTGATTACAACTACCTCCGGGTACAATAAGACCACTAGGGGGTGTTATAGCTATTGGGTTAAAATTTAAGGCCGAAGGATCAGTACAACCTTCAAAAATAGGAGGTTGTGCTAAACTTGTAAGGCCAATAAGTAATAAAAGGGAAGTTAATAAATGTTTCATTAAAATTTGCTCATTATGATTTCGTCTATGGATCCTTGTACCTCTTTGCGGGTAGCTTCCATCTGCATCATAATGTTAGCCTGAAACCTCGCTACTTCTTCTCCATCTTCTAAAATTAGAATAGTAGGTACAACAACAATTTTATAATCTTGGGGTAAACTTGGATCAGCCATGATATCTACTGTAGTAGTAGAACAATCGGTTAATTCATTTAACCAAGTTACTTCATTTGCTGAATTAAATGCTGCATTAAACTGTACAACACATATATCATCTCCACATGTTGGTAATGGGGAGTTTTCTTCTAGTAAGGGTTTACTTGCATTAGTAGAAATAAGTAAAAACGATATAATTGCAACTAAGTATTTCATTTTTACTTTAATTTATCTATTTTAGCTTCGATGCGGTCAAGATCTTCTTTAAGTTCTGAGACATCTTCTTGGGTTGACATAATAGTTTGACGGACTAATTGGTCCTTCATGTCAAATTCCATCCTTGTAATTTCGGGATCAGGTGGAGCTGGGAGTTCTTTTGCTTCGGCTATATCAGCCTGCAGGACAAACCACATACTGATAACTGTGGCCATTGAAATTCCTATTCCTGCGAGGGTTTTTAAACTTACTGTAAAACCCGTATCTTCATTTAATTCTTTTGCCATATAGATTACTTCCATTAATTTTAAAGCAACCTATTTAATTTATTAAGACACTAATACATATTAAGTGAGATCATTAAATTGAATATCTCCAAAATCTGCATCAAAATTTGATGAAGTTTCTAAATCATTCACTAATAATGTTAACGCTTCTTGTATTTCTGTTATATTAATATCTTCATATTCAATATTATCTATAACAACCTCTAACCTAGAAATTATATCCGTTATATCCATCTTTAAAATTTGTTTTCAAAAGTACATATAAATACTTTTAACAAACCTTAATAGTATTAGAAAGGAGAAGATTATTTATTGTATTAGCTACTAAAGATACATTATTAATATCAATATATTTAGCACTTTTCCCATACATTGTTTTAAAAGTCCCCTCAGCCTTTTGTGTTTTATCCCAGGTATCATGGATAAAATAACTTAATAATCCAATATTATCTTTTTTATATTCATTAACTACTTTAGCAGTATGGTTAATAGCAGTACTAAAATTATAAGAGGCCGAACTTATATTAGGTAACCCATCTGATATATTTACTAAATAAACTTCTTGATAATAGGAAGGAGAGGGTAAATCTTTTCTAATTTGATCTAAACAAATACCTTCCGGGGTCATACCACACGTAATAAGTTTTTTAAATCTTTGTAATTTTTTTATAGAGTCTTTTTTAGAGTTAAAGGCATAGGCTAATACAGGAACTTGATTAGACGAATGCATAGACTTGGATTTATTAGGATCAATAGTACCTCTTAAAGAAATTTCTACATCAAACCCTTTTATATTACAAGCAGCATAAGATATAGCTACTGCTGTTTGGATGGTTTGTATTAATTTTTCTCCTCTCATACTACCACTAAGATCTAATGATATGTGAATAAAAGTGTTTTTATAGTCTTCTTTCTCTATCCTATAAAATAAATTTTCATTAAAGGGAGCCTGGTACAATTTAGAAGAATTTAATTTACCTTTCTTTTGATTTTCAAAAATATCCCTCTTAACCGTATTTCTAACTTTAAGTTTTTTAAGAAGTTGTTTTCCTAAAAATAATCCCTTATTAACTGCTTCTTCATTATGGCCAAAAGGACCTGTAAAATATTCTTCCCAATCTTTAGTAATTAAAGTGGGGATAGATGTATTTTGAGATAAAGAATAATTATTAATTTTAGTATCTGAATTAGCTAGCTTATTAACTTGTTCCTTTACCTTTTTATGGACACGTTTTTTTCTATATTGTGAATTAATAAAATTCTTTTGGCGTTCTACCTGTTCACGTGTTTTATATTCTTGGTTATTTAATGGTTTATTCTCTCCATCTTCTTCCTCTTCTTCTTCTTGGATATATTGTTTAATAATATTATATATTTCAACAGCAGTTTTTATACTGTCCTGGGTAGACTTTAACTTACTAATTTGATTATATGTGAGTAAATCACGTACCTCTTTTAACCCGGGTAATTTATCTAAATCAGAATTACGATTAAATATATTAATTATTCTAAAAAAATATGCGTCCCAAGTTGGCGTAGTAAAATTATCTGTTTTAAGATTATCATCTACAATTTGATTATAAAAAGATTTACGGTAAAGTTCTTCATAGTAAAATTGATACCCAGGGGCTGTTGAATAAACATAATGATCTATACGTTTATCTTCAACAAAATTAATTAAAGTAAACACATTATCAGTATCTTCCTTAGGTATGTTCCATTTAGTTTCTAATACTTTCCCACGTTCTTTATTAAGGTATGCAAAGTCTGTTAATAAAACATGAGAAGCTTCATGAAGAGCTAACCCCACTGTGTAATCTATTGTATCCTCTCTAAGATTTGATGCGATATATACCGTTTCTCCATCGGTCATTGAATCACCTGATGTGGCATACTCAACAGGAATATCTTTTCCTGTGAGAATCTTAACAAAATTTGTAATTCCCCTTTGTACTTGGGCTAAAAAGATAGGATCTTCATCATCAAAATGACGAAGATCCATCCAATACGCTGCTCCTTTTTGCATCTTTATCGTCTTATAGTATATCCTATCCCAATAGTTGTATTAGCTCCAGTTCTTGCAAACATTTCTCTAGCCCTTGTTTGTCTTCCTACAGATAACGTTATACCCCTATTAGGTGCAATAAAAGTTATTCCATAAGTTGATATAAATTCAGATTGAAATTCATCTTCTAAACCATTATTCCATTTAGTCCCAAACCCTAAATGCATATTAAATGCTGGGGGAAATATGGGCATAATAAATCCTAAAACAGCTGCTTGGTATTCCTGGGATTTATCTTCATTTGGTACTGTAAATACAAAATCACCAAATAAACCTACATCATTATTATTTTCATAACGATTAGTAGTTCTACCCATATTTGCTAAACTATTAGAACCCCAGGTATTCCAATTATTCCATCTGTATTGTCTAGGCCAGTAGGTTGCTCTAAATCCATTTAAATTAGTTTGGCCTTTAGTAATATAGTTTGTATAACCAAAATGAAAATTATACCTACATTGGGCTTGCGATAAAGTTGCAACCGTAACTGTTAAAAATAATAATAATAACTTTTTCATAACACATAATTTTTACGTCCTAAATATACGTAAAAATATAGCGTTTTCCAAGTTTCTTAAACTAAGTCGTTAGAGTTTATTAAGGTATAAGTAAATGAATTACCCCAAGTATCTTTAGCTTTATTACAAACTTCCATAAATAAACGGAAATCATCATTAGCCGCAATTACTTGACATCCCGCACTCCATTTATCTATTTGAGTAGATTTCTTACCTTCCCATTTAGTAGCTCTATGAATATTAATACCAAAAATACCTTCTTGAACATTTTCTTCTAATAAATCATAATCACCATCTAAATCATTATCGCGATATACCTGAACAGGTTTTTGCTGACGTAATGCTTCATACTTACCCTGGTGTAATCCTATTTTATGGGACCCTCTATATTGATTTTCTTTTAAAACAGCAACACCTTCTTCTCTCATAATATTTTCAACCCAGTGTTTTCCCGGATCCGTAGTAGCATCAAAACAGTGATAATTCCATTCCCCATCTACTTTATAGGATAAGGTTAAAAAATCGTCAAATTTATTAGTTACTTCATTTCCTGTTTCACCGTTTCTAACTCCTACTATATTAAGGTTATAGTTACCATTTTCAAACCACTTATAGCCTTTAGTTTTAACTGCGGTTTTAATTTGTTGTCTTGTTGGTTGATTCATATTTTAAAGCGTTTGATATTATAGGAAATTCCTTAATAAATATATTCTTAATTTCCTTAGCTACTAATTGGATTTCTTTTTGTGCATGATCATCGTCCCTTAATTCAAGAAAATGAACCCAAGATCGAACAGAACCTGTCATATGAATTTTAGTTGCTGTAGTGAGAGGAAGAACCATACGAGCTTGTTCTCTAGCTACCCCACTATCTAATAGTCTTTTATAAAGATGTTGAGAGTTTTCTAAATGTCTATTAATTAAATCCTGCGCAGTTAAATCATTACCTTTATATGATATTGCTGGGTTTATTATTTCTGTTGAACTTTGTCTATTATCTTCACATTGCGCCCGTAGTTCAATGGGTTCGAACATAGATTCCAAACGATTAACATCTTGATATCGTTGACTAAATTCTTGAAAAGCAAAAGAACGGTGTCTGATGAGTTGGATTCCAATTGCTTTGGAAGTTTCAATCTCGAACGTCGCATGACCGTGCTCGAACGGTGACCAGTGTTTGTGTTGTACCAAGTAGCGAAGAAGGCCCTCTGGTTTATCTTTCTTATTCTTACGTGAACTAGATATACGTGCCACCTCAACAATGTGGTCTTCAGCATTTGGAGTAACATTTAATAAAGTAACTTTCATTTAGTTTTTTTTATTATTGTATTATTTTTCTTCGTAAACTCCAAGTTCATCTACAGAAGGTTGCATAGATAACATATCCATTATATCAAAAATATCAATAACCCCATTTCCGTTAAAATCAAATTCTGATGCATCACTGCCGGGGGTGAGTGTAATTCCAAATGCCGAAAGCATAAGGAGAAAATTCATAAGCCAATTTGATAACATTATTTAATTTTAGTTATGTCCGTTTTAATTATTATTACACCTTTTTTAGTAGGGTGGGGTTCAAATATGTAAGTAAAACCATTCCAAGCTTTAATAGGTTTACCTAATTTAATTTCTTCTTCCCAATTTTTAACTGGGTAATTTCCATCCCAATTTAAAGGAATCATAGTATCAAAACTATAAGCTTGAGGGTTTTTATAAACTTTGTGTGGAATGTGGTTGTAACAACCTGTAAGGAGAAGTACTCCTAATAATAATAGTAAATTTTTCATCTGAATATTGTTATATGTCCTGTGGTTTTAAATGTTATAGCAGGATCCCATCCTGCTCCGATTACTTTATATAAATAAACTCCGTCTACTACGTAGTGATTTCCATTATGTACACTACCTTGCCAAACTTCTCCTACTTGGTTACTTTCCCATACTAACCCACCCCATCTGTTATAAATCTGAACATTCCAGGTTCGCCAACAGTCGGGATCAGCTACTACTACGGCCCACCCATCATTATACCCATCATTATTAGGGGTAAAAGTATTAGGTGCAAAATAAGAACCATCACAGTTTTCTGGGGGGTAAACACAACTCCCATCATCTAAAATAGCAAGTGAGTTATAATTTATTGCCTCGGGATTTGTGCACCCTTCTATATATTCACAGCTACCATCTTCCATAGTAGCGAATTCATTATAATTAAGGGCAGCTGGGTCAGTGCACCCAGGTATAGGATATTCACAAGAACCATCATTAACATTGGCTGCCGGGTTGTAATTGAGTGCATTAGGGTCAGTACAACCCAAGATATCATAAGTGCAGCTTCCATCGTTAATAGTAGCCAAGGGGTTATAGTTGTTGGCTGTAGGATCTGTACAACCAAGTATGTCGTAAATACAAGACCCGTCGTCCACGTTTGCATCTGGGTTGTAGTTAAGGGCAGTATCATCAGTACACCCATAAATATTGTACTCACAACTACCATTATCCCATTCAGCATTAGGGTCATAATTACTAGCATTAGGATCTGTGCATCCATAAATGCAAGTGGCTAATGCTTGTTGATAACATGATGTTGGTTGAAACCAAGTAACATCTACTTCTTCTCC